>Ga0207771_100277_pt1 | contig 34921 bp, 30 predicted proteins | sample A23M2SouthBayCA_2_FD_187731 | JGI IMG/M metagenome (GOLD analysis project Ga0207771, IMG submission 187731) | Aerobic enrichment media microbial communities from Eden Landing Ponds, California, USA - A23 M2 (2) (SPAdes) | ecosystem: Environmental > Aquatic > Marine > Unclassified | place... | reverse complement strand
CGCACCGAGGGTCATCGCGAGTCCGAGCGCGACACCCAGTGTCTGAACCATGTGGCCGGCTACGGAACAGGGGTTTAACTAACTGTTGTTTCCACAGCAAGGGCGCAGTCTCTCGGTCTGGCTACTCTCGCCGTGCGACCTCGTGGCGACCGAATCCGTATCGCAGCCGATTGGCCAGCCGTCGGGAGAACCTCCCCTCGCCGCCACCGGACGCCCGGGAGTCGAAGCGCTCGGCCAGCGCCTGATAGATTAGTGGCACCGGCACTTCCTGTTCGAGGGCCTCCTGAACGGTCCATGTTCCAGTCGAGCCACCCGCGACGTGGTCGGCGACGTCGCCCAGATCGTTGCCCTCCTCGCGGAACGCTTCTTCACAGAGTTCAAGCAGCCACGAGCGGATCACCGCACCGTTGTTCCACGTGCGCGCGACCGCTTCGAGATCCAGATCGTACCGGCCGTTGGCCAGCAGCTCGAACCCCTCACCGTAGGTCTGCATCAGCGCGTACTCGACGCCGTTGTGGACCATCTTCACGTAGTGGCCCGACCCGGCTGGTCCCATCCGGTCGTGACCCGCCGGCCCAGTCGCGACAGCGTCGAAGGCCGGAACCATCTCCTCGTAGGCCCACTCTGGGCCGCCGACCATCATCGAGAAGCCCGCTTCGGCGCTGGCGGGCCCGCCGCTGGTTCCGCAGTCCAGATACGCCGCGTCGATCGACTCCGCGCGTCGGATCGAGTGCTCGAAGTAGGAGTTACCCCCGTCGATCACGATGTCGTCCGCTTCGAGATGGGGTCCCAGTTCTTCCAGCGCGGCGTCGACGGGGTCACCCGAGGGAACGACCAGCCAGATCCGTCTGGGGCTGGATAGTTGTTGTGCCAGATCCGGGATGGATTCCGCGGGCGCGATACCATCGTCGGCTGCCGCGGCGACCGTTTCGGGGTCGACATCGTAGCCGACGACCTCGTGACCGCCGTCGCGCAGTCGGTCGGCAACGATTCGGCCCATGCGTCCGAGTCCGAGGACACCGATTTCCATGCCTGAACCTCGCCTGCCCCCGATAGTAGGGTTTGTGATTCTGTACGCACGACTCACCCCAGCCACAAAAATCACTAACAATAATGATGTATACCCGACTAGGCGGGTCATTTTCCCGAGTGAGAATACGGTCTGGGTCTTTTCACCGTCAGAAAAACGCCTGACTGCGGCGGTTTCTGTAGAACGATGGCAAATCTTTATGTACGACCCCGATACAGGATGTGGCAGGCACGCCAAGCGGGCATCCCGTCGCGGTCGACGTGGATCTCCGAATCGGAGCACGCTGGCGTGTGCAAGAACACACAACACAAACCATGAAACTGAAACAGTTCTTTACAGACGACGACGCAGTCAGTCCGGTCATCGGCGTAATCCTGATGGTCGCGATCACGGTCATTCTCGCGGCCGTCATCGCGTCGTTCGTGCTCGGGCTCGGGCAGAGTACAGGCAATTCGACGCCTTCAATCACGTTCGAAGCGGATTACGACGGCTCTAGCACGCTCACAATCACGGCAACCAATGTTAATGACGATGTCCAAGCTGGGGACCTATACGTTCGAGGTACCACCGATGGTTCGGACTCGATAGACGAGGACTTCGCAAACAGCGGTAGTGCTCTTGCTGATACCGATCTCGGTGACACCAGCAGCAAATTGACTGCAAGTCAGTCAATTGAAATTGGTGTGAATGATCAATACGACATTGACATCGTCTGGGACCCGGGCAGCGGTGACTCCTCGGTCCTCCGGACGCTCACCGGCCCCGAAGCGTAATCGCGCAACTAATTTTCCGTTTTATTTCGACCCGGCAGCCGCAGCACTCTCACTCCCGTCGGAACAAACACTCAGCACGCTGCCCATAGTTGACACGCGGCGGAATGATAGGCCTTTTACCCGGCCTGGGCGTCCGTGTAGACGATAATGAGCTCCGACTACGACAAGGTCGAAGTGCCCGAAGACGGGCAGCCGATCGAAGTCATCGACGAGGACAACGACGAACTTGACATCCCCGAGAATCCGATCATTCCCATCATCCACGGTGACGGAATCGGCAAGGACGTCGGCCCGGCCGCCCAGAAGGTCCTGAGTGCCGCCGCCGAGGCCACCGGCCGCGACATCGCCTGGATGCGCGTCTACGCCGGCGAATCCGGCCGTGAGAAGTACGACGAGAACCTTCCCGAAGACACTGTTAACGCCATCGACGAGTTCCGTGTCGCCATCAAGGGCCCGCTCACGACGCCCGTCGGCGCTGGCTTCCGTAGCCTGAACGTCGCGCTTCGGCAGACGCTCGATTTCTACGCGAACGTCCGACCGACCTACTACCTCGACGGTGTCCCCTCACCGATGAAGGCCCCCGAGGAAATGGACATGGTGACCTTCCGTGAGAATACCGAGGACGTCTACGCCGGTATCGAGTGGGAAGAGGGCACCGACGAGGTTGAGCAGGTCCGGGAGTTCGTCGAAGACGACATGGGCTTCGACGACGTCATGCACGAGGGCCCGATCGGCATCGGCATCAAGCCGATCACCGAGAAAGGCAGCAAGCGACTGGTCCGCAAGGCCATCGACTACGCTATCGAGCACGACCGCGACACGGTCACGCTCGTCCACAAGGGGAACATCATGAAGTTCACCGAAGGGCAGTTCGCCGAGTGGGGCATGGAAGTCGCCGAGGAGGAATACTCCGACGACGAAGTCTTCGCCGCGCCCGACTCGCTGTGGGAGACCCAGGACGAGATCGACATCCCCGAGGGCGCCGTCATGGTCGAGGAGCGCCTCGCCGACGCGATGCTCCAGTGGATGCAGCTCCGGACCGACGAGTTCGACATCATGGCCATGCCGAACCTCAACGGTGACTACCTCTCCGACGCCGCTGGCGCTCAGATCGGCGGCCTCGGCATCGCGCCCGGTGCGAACTTCGGTGACGCCCGCGTGCTCGCCGAGCCGGTCCACGGCAGTGCTCCCAAACGTGCCGGCCAGGACCAGGCCAACCCCACCGCCATCATTCTCTCCGGCCGCCTGATGTTCGACTACATGGGCTGGAAGGACGCCGGTGACCTCGTCCGGGACGCCGTCGAGGAGACTATCTCTTCCGGTACCGTGACCTACGACCTCGAACGCAACCTCGAAGACGCCGAGAAGGTCTCGACGACCGAATTCGCCGACGCCGTCATCGAGAACATCGAGAAGCTCTCGTAGAGAGCTTCTCGTCCTCTGGCGGCGCAGCCGCCAGAACATCGAAAAACTGGCGTAAATCCTCTCACTTCTCCGTATTTCGTCGATCCTCTGTCCGAAATTCCCAACCGCATCACAGCTGCGTCGAATTCACGGCTGGGACCTCGAAGAACGTCCGTTCAGATGTTCGCCCGGGCTGGTATACTCACTGTAAGACTGTCAAAAAGTCCAGCGATCAGGCCTTTTCGACGCGTTCGATCGCGTCCTCGAATCGCTCCAGTGGCTGTGCTCCGACGAGCCTCCCACCCGTCTCTGCGGCGGGGTCGTAGACGATAAACGTCGGTGTTCCCCTGACGTCGATCGATCGAGCGAACTTCGAATCGGAGTTGACCTGCGATTCCAGTGTCGCCCGCCGCTCGTCAAGGCACTGCGAGAGCGCGTCAGCGTCGACGCCTGATACGGATCGCGTATACTCGAGAAGTCGATCCGCCGCCGCCCAGCCCGAGTTCTTCTTGCCCTGTTTCTCGAAAATGGTTGCGTGCCAGTCCCAGTACGCCGAGGGGTCGTTGTCGCGAACCTGCCGCCACACGCACTTCGAGGCGACTGCAGCAGTCATCGAGTCGTTCCCAAAGTAGGGCAGCGACACGAAGACGATCCGGACCCGCCCCGAGTCAACGTGCTTTCGAGCGAGGTCCGGGAGCGTCACTCGCTCGAACCGCTCACAGAACGGACACTGAAAGTCTGTCCAGTAGTAGATCGTGATCGGTGCGTCGGCGTCGCCCATGATCGGTTTCCCGGTCAGATCGAGACCGATCGCGGATTCTTGCTCACTCGCGTGGAACGTCGGCGACAGGTCGTGTGAGGTGTCTTCGCCCGACTGTCCGAAGTAGTAGAGACTGCCGCCGCCGACCGTGAGTACCGAACCGGCGAGAAATGCGCGCCGGGAGGGATCGTCGAGGGACATACCCGCTCGTTTCTGCTCTGCCCTGTAAACGAATGCGGCGTTTTGCTGGCCCAGCAAATCGAGGTTGGACCTTTGAGTCCTGAACGCCTGGTCCAGATAGATGCAGACGAGAAGTCGAATCAGGGTGTATCTACGAAACCTGAGCGAAGCGGTCGTGTACCCTTTCGAAACGTGGAGTGGGACGGTCGGGACTGTCCTCGTGGCGTCGATCACCTACGTCCTGCTGATCCTGAGTACGATGCCAACGTTCTCGCTTCAAATGCTCGGTGACGGGCTTCACTGGGCTGATTACGTCATTCTGTCTCTCACGGAAACGGTGTACAGGAGCACTGGACCGGCGGGACTCGCGACCGTCGTCGCCTACGCCGTGTTCACTGGCGTCGCGGTCGTCAACACCATCGGCCAACTCCGAGTAGTTGGCGTCTCGAGTCTGACAGGCCTTTTAGGCGTGCTACCAGCGTTTCTTGCGTCCGGGTGTGCGAGTTGCGGCGCCGGCCTGCTGGGTGTCCTGGGATTCGTCGGCGGGGTCGCTGTCCTCCCTTACGACGGGGCACTCGCTCGCGTCGCCGGCCTCGCGCTGCTGGTTGTCTTCCTAGGGCGGGCGGGCCATCCAGAGCGGTGTGCAGTCGGGGAGGTGAAGGGATGATCGGGACGACGCTCGTCCGACCGATCGTATCGAGCCCCCGAGCGATGGCGTGGGGGGCGGTCGTCGCGAGCGGCGTGTTCTCGCTGTTCGGAGTCGTGACTGGCCTGCTCCCGAACTCGCTGTACGTCCGGATGGTCCCCAGAACGCCGGCCGACTACCTGTTTCTCGTACTGACAGCGGTGCTTGCGGGCGTCTATACCGCCTTGCGTGTGGCCACAACGGTTCAGGACAGCGGTTCGGACGACGCCTCGACGAGCGAAGACCGCTGGTTGATGGGCGGGCTGGCCGGCGGGTTCCTCGCGGTAGGGTGTCCGATCTGTAACGTCTTCCTTCTCGCGCTGTTCAGTTCGTCCGTGCTGATGACCTACTTCGAACCATTGCGACCATTTCTTGGCCTCCTTTCGGTCGGGCTACTTGCTGGCCTGATCCACGTTCGCCATCGTCGGACGTGTTCAGTCTGCGAACCGTGACCGTAGTCCGACCCCCAGTGGTAGTCGACTCATTTGCGGATAGCCCGAGTTCGAGCGAGGCAGATCTACCGATCGTCGTGTTCGACGTAGTGGTGAACTGCCGAATCGTGGCCTATTTACTCGTACGTAGTGTTGGCACGACTGTGCAAGACGGAGGAGCGTCCGACCTTCCGGACCTCTTTCAGGTACTCGCCGACGATTACGCGCGGCGGATACTGGTCGCGGCCGATCGAGAGCCGATGACGGCCAGGGCACTCAGCGACGCCTGCGATGCTTCGCTGGCGACGGTGTACCGCCGGGCGTCGATGCTGAAAGAACACGGACTCCTCGAGGAGCGGGAGTCGATCGGGCCGGACGGGTCTCACAGAAGCGAGTTCGAGACGACACTCGAAGAGATCCACGTCGTCCTCTCGGACGGCGAACTGGAACTCGCCCTGCAGACGCGTGACGAACTCGCAGACAACTTCACGTCGCTGTGGGACGGGATGCGAGGTGACCGATGATCGAGACGCCGGTCGTCGCCGCGAAGCTGATCACGCTCGGGTTGAGTCTCGTCGTCGCGTACCTCGCCTATCACGGGTACCGACGCAACGAACACGAGCCGATGCTGTACGTCTCGGTAGGCTTCGTGTTCATCGGCGCAGGCGCGATCTGTGAAGGACTCATCCACCTCGTACTGGGGGCCTCGCTCGTCTCGGCCGGGCTGATTCAGGCAGCGATCGTCTCGAGCGGGATGGTGTTCATCCTTGTCTCGCTGACGAAGTGAGCGTCGGACGCGGACCGCTACGTTCCACAGTCCCGACAGTCCGAGCGCCAGCGGATCACGAGAGCGGCGAGCGCGAGTGCCAGTATCGTCACACTCACGTCGACGATACCACCACCGAGCGTCCCCGTTGCTGCCCCGCCTGCGCCACTAATCATCGCGGCAGTACCGGGACCGATACAACAGAGACTCGCGATACCGGCGATGCCCAGGATCGACCGTCGGTTCGCCGTCTCGTCGTCCATCGTACCACCTGACATGGGGCGTTCGGAAATCTCTTTTCACGACAGACGCGATCAGTCTTTTGTCCGTCGGTCTCGAACCCAGCCTATGATCGACCTGCGCAGCGACACCGTCACGAAACCCAGCCCAGCGATGCGTGAAGCCGCCGCCAGCGCCGAGGTGGGTGACGATGTCTACGGAGAGGACCCGACCGTGAACGAACTCGAATCCCGAGCGGCCGAGATTCTGGACAAAGAGGCGGCGCTGTACGTTCCTTCCGGGACGATGGGCAATCAGATCGCTGTCCGGACCCACACCGAGCGTGGCCAGGAAGTCCTCCTCGAAGCCGAGTGTCACACCTACAGGTGGGAACTTGGCGGCCTCGCCCAGCACAGCGGCGTTCAAGCCCGGACCATCGACGGTGGCGACCGGGGCGTGATCGAGCCCGCTCAGGTCGCGGACGGGTACGTCGCGGCCGACGACCACCGCGCTGGAACTGGCCTCCTTGTCCTCGAAAACACCCATAATGCCAAGGGTGGGACCGCCATCGTATCCGAGAAAATCGACGCCGCGGCCGAGGCAGCCCACGAGCACGGCGTCCCGGTCCATCTCGACGGGGCGCGGCTGTTCAACGCCGCCGCAGCCCTGGACGTCCCTGCCAGCCGAATCGCGCGCGAGGTCGATTCGGTCATGTGCTGTCTCTCGAAAGGCCTCGGTGCGCCAGTCGGATCGATGCTGATCGGGAGCGATGACTTCATCGAGCGGGCACGTCGGGTCCGCAAACTCCTGGGTGGCGGGATGCGCCAGGCCGGAATCGTCGCTGCGCCCGGTCTACTCGCCCTGGAAAATCGCGAGCGACTCACCGACGACCACCGTCGCGCGCGCACTCTGGCGGCCGGACTCGACGAGATCGACGGTTTCAGTGCGCGCGAGCCCGAGACGAACATCGTGCTCGTCCAGACCGACGAGCCGGCCGAAGACGTCCTCGACGACCTCGAAAACGTAGGTGTCGCCGGCGTCGCGTTCGGCGAGCGGACGATCCGCTTTTGCACGCACTGGGACGTCGACGACGCAGATGTCGAGCTGGCGATCGAGCGGGCGAGTCGACTGTAGCGCTACCGATTCCGGCCGCGACTCTCTTGCATCCCTTCCTGGAAGCCGGTGATCGTCTTCCGGACGAAGAGGTAGACGAAGAAGACGAATCCGAGGATGATCGCGACGATGGCGAGGAGGACGGGATCGACCTCGACGCCGAAGAGTTCGACGAGGACTGTTTTCAACATGGTTGTGGGTATCCCGGCCCAGAAAATAGACCTTTCGGGCTCTCTTCGGAGGCCACTATCGCTCCCGTCCTGACGGACAAGATTCTTACACCGGCATGTTGTACGCTCACACGATGTCGCTGCTGCCCTCCCAACCAGATACGTCGGCTGCCGATCCCGATGCCGAGCCGCGAGTGATCGGTGTCGATAGCGACGACGCCGACGACGTGATCTCCGCACTTTCTTCTGAGACGGCCCGGAAACTCCTGGCTGAACTCCACGAGGAGCCAGCTCCGCCCTCGAAGCTGGCAGACCGTGTCGACACGTCACTCCAGAACGCACAGTACCACCTCGAAAAGCTCCAGACTGCCGGCGCGGTGTCGGTCGTCGATACCGCCTACTCTGCGAAAGGACGCGAGATGGACGTCTACGCGCCCGCAGACGAACCGCTGGTGATCTTTGCCGGCGACCAAGAGAAGAGTAACGGCCTGAAAGCCGCTCTCTCGCGGTTCATCGGCGGCTTTGGCGCGCTGGCGGTAGGAAGCCTCGCGATTCAACAGCTCTACGGCAGCAGTGGGGGCCAGTCGAACGAGCCTGCGGCGACTGGTGGTGCGGGCGCGCCCAGTGGTGATGGTGGCGTCGTCTGGACCACGGAGCCGGGCGGTGCACGCGAGACGGTGGCACAGCCCCCGGAGACGACGCCGAACGAGTTCAGTGATGTCCACACTCTCACAGACCAGGCAGCCGTTACGCTCGACAACGGAACCGCATACTTTACGAGTGCGAACGGGTCGGAGATCGAACTCGCGAGCAACGTCACGTCGATCACGTTCGACAACGGGACCCGACTGAGTGAGAATGCCTCGGCAATCACCGACAGGGTCGTCATCGAGGCGGCCCCGAACGCCCCCGAAGCGGCGGACACGGCCGCCAGTATCGAACCAGGGCTGGCGTTCTTCCTCGGTGGACTGGCCGTCCTCTCGCTGTGGCTGGGCGTCTGGTACGTCAAGAATCGCTAGCTCAAAGCGATATTTGAGCTTTCGCTACTCCCTTTATGATGGCCCCGGTAGGACAGGATGCGCTGGCCCGTTTCGGCCCTCCCCCGACACGGCCTGCCCGCTGTGAATCACGTCTGGATCGTCTCTTCGGCCACGAGGGACCCGTCCCGCGCCCGAAGCCCGATCATCGTCCCACGCTCCCCCTGTGTCAGTTCTGCATGCGTGGGCGTGGTCCCTCGCGGGTCAGCGTGACTGCCCGGATTAACGAGGAGACAGTGCGCCGTCTCTGCGATCGACGGGCGATGTGTATGGCCTCGAACGACGATATCGGCGTCTTCCTGGCGTGCGAGGAGCCCGAGGGCTGTCGCGGAATGTTCGTGACCGTGGACGACGACCACGCTGAGGCCCTCGTATTTGACCGTAAGAATCGCTGGAAGACGCTCTTGCAGGACTGGCTCGTCGCTGTTTCCGTGGACGGCCGACAGGGGTGCACCCCCGTGGTCGCGTCCGCTTGCTTCGGCGAGCGCCTCGTAGACGCGTTCGGTCGTGAAATCACCGGTATGGATCACGTGATCGGCTTTACGGACTGCGGTCAGTGCTCGCCCGTCGAGTCGGTGGTCGTCCACACCGTGGGTGTCGCCCAGAATGGTGAGCATGCCGGTCTCTCGATGGCCCGCGGGACAGCCGTTTCGGTTCCAGTACAACTATACCGGTCGCTGGAGCACGAGCAGGTAATGGCTGGCAACAGCAAGGGCGTCGTCATCGCGGCTCTGATCGCAAATGGCGCGATCGCGATCCTGAAGTTTATCGGATTCACACTCACCGGGAGCCCGGCGATGCTCTCGGAGACGTATCATTCCATCTCTGACACCGGTAATCAGGTGTTTCTGCTGATCGGTATCAGCTACAGCAGCCGAGACGCCGACCGCAGGCATCCCTTCGGCTACGGCAAAGCCCAGTTCTTCTACAGCTTTCTCGTCTCGGTACTCCTCTTTGGGATCGCCGGCTGGGAGTCTGCCAAACACGGCTACGAGAAACTGGTCCATCCCAACGCCCACAGCGTGGCCGAACAGCCCGAGTTGCTCGGCGTCACGTTCCCAGCTGTCTACGTCAACTACGGCGTTCTGATCGGCGCGATTGCCTTCGAGTCATATGCCCTCTACAAGGCCAACAGGGAACTCAAACGCCAGATCGAGGTCCACAACTGGAGTGGCTACCGTGAGGCCTTCCGCAAGACCAGTGACGTCACCACGCTGACGGCCTTCACCGAGGACACCATCGCCGCCTCGGGGGCTGGCATCGCGCTGCTCGGTGTCTACCTCACGCAGGTCACACACGATCCAGTCTTCGACGCCGCCGCCGCGCTCTTGATCGGGCTCATGCTGATGGGATTCGCGGTCGCGCTGGCCTGGGAGAACAAGCGACTGCTCCTCGGCGAGAGCCTCCCACAGGAGGACGAACAACAGTTGCATGAGATCGTCGAGAGCCACGACCACGTCAGCGAAATCGTCGACTTCCGGACGGTCTTTTTCGGCCCCGGCCGGCTGCTGGTGGCCGCCGACGTAGCGTTCGAACCCGGAATCGAGACCGCCGAGATGGACGACCTCATCACAGCCATTGAGGACGAGTTGATGGCTGCCGAACCGTTCGTCAAGAAGGTCTACATCGAGCCCGAAGATGACCGCTAATCGGCTGTTTCGTCCGCTGAGGCTGCCGCTAGCACGAACACGGCGGCGACCAACGAGAGCGCGATCGCCAGCGTCGCTCGTTCTGACCCGACCGCTAGCGGCCCGATCACGTATCCGACGACACTCGCGATGGCGACGCCCGCTGCAGCGACGCCGATGGCAGCCGTCGCGTGAACCGTCTCGACGCCGTCGCTCACGCCGTCGTTCCCGACCACGACGCCGAGATAGCTCGCCTGCTCGCCGAACTCCCAGACGAGGACGGCAGCGCCGACCCCGACGAACACGACCAGCGCTGGCAGTCCTGCCTCGGCCGCGACGATCGAGCCTGTCAGCACCAGTGCCGCACCGACGAAGAACCCGGCGGAGCGGTCCGACGACAGGCCCGTCAGGGCGGCCACGTACGTCGCCACGCTGAGGGCGATCGGGAGACACAGCGCGATCACTGCCGTCACGAGCAATATCACCGCCCCCGGGCCGTAGAACAATCCGAGTTGTTCGGTCGTCGGCGGGAACACCGCTTCAGTGAGCGCTCTCGGAACGACGAGCGAGCCTGTGCCGATCACGACGACAGCGACGAGGCTGCCTGCGGCGTCAGTGGCCAGTGCCGGTGGGTCGATCCACGCCCGCGTCGTCAGAATCTCGTGGACGAATGCGCCACCGACGACGAGCGCAGACAGCACGACGACCACGAGCAAGGGCAGGTGCAACACGCCGGACGTGAAGACGGCGACGACTGTGTGGCCGACTGGGCCTGTCGCGAGCACGGCTCGTTCGATGAACGGGCCGGCGAACACCACGAATCCTAGCTGGACGACGACGAGAAAGACGTTGTCGTGAACCCACGAACTGACGGTTCTGAGTGACTCTTCGATCGGCCTGTCGCCGACGGTCACCGTCGCGACGCGTTCTGCACTGTCGGTTCCGACCCGTTCGTCGAGTTCACGCAACGCCGCTGGCAGGGCGATCACGACTCCGTACAGCACCCCCTCTAGCAGGACGAGTGCGGCGACGAGCCCGGTGGTCGGGGCCGACACGATTGCTCGTGTGCCCCCAACTATCAGCGCGAGGAGGACGCCTGTCTGTATCGCTCCGAGTACGATCGCCGCGAGCGCGAACACGTCTCGCGTACGCCAGCAGACGCTGAAGAACGAGTCGGCGTGCGTGCCGTCGATTGCGCCCGCGCCGGCCAGCCCGACGAAGACGACACCCGTGAGTGGCAGATAGATGACCGCTATCGCGAGCGGACCGAGCCACGTCGTCGGTGCGAGCAAGACGAACAGACTCGTGACGAACCACAGCGTCGTCCCAGCGCGCTCGTCCCGTGGGGTCTTGGTCCGATCACTCGCGAGCCGTCCGGCCGTCCCGACGAGGCCGACCGCGCCGCCCAGGCAGACGATTGCTGCCAGCGGCTGGCCGACGGCGACCCCGTGGGCGAGCACGACGACTGCCGCCAGCGCGCCGGCCAGTCGACTACTCAGCCACGTCGGGTGTCGATCGATCGTCGTCATCGTGACCACCTGTGTTCCGCTCGCTCCAGCGCGACCGAGAGGGGCGTATCGATCTCCCAGTCGATCACGCGACACTGGCGGCGTCGAAGTTCCCTGATCCGCTCGTGGCGCTCGATCCGTTTGGCCGTCCCGCCCGGCGATGCTCTGGACGTGACGTTCGGGCTCAGGACAGTCACGTCGACGCCGTCGGCCTGCAGCCGTCGGAGGAACCGTCGCGGCGCGTCGTCGAGCAACGGCGAGACGAACACGATCTGTGCATGGCCAGGAAGTCGCTTTCTGAGCCACTCGGTCGGGATCCCACCGCCATCACGCGCGAACAGTGTCGGGTCCACGGACTGGCTCTCCGACCGGACCCAGTCGAATCGATTGGTGGAGAAAAACGTCCTGTCGATGTCTTCGAGCGAGGACGACGACCCACTGTCGGACTCAGCGGACGTCTCGGACGCAGTAGATTGCGTCGCCTGGACGAAGAACGTCCGGAGTCGTCGCCGCTGGTCGCGACCGCGACCGGGGCGTTCGTAGCGCCGACGATTCAACAGCGCGCCGCCGACAGCGTTGGTGTCGTCTAACAATGTGTTGGCCATCCGGACTGCCGCGTGGCGGCCGAGTGTGACGGCGTCGGGCGTAACCTCGTCACGCGCACATCGGGAGATTCGCCGGTCGTCGAGGACGATCACGACCGCTCCGGTACGCGTCTCTCTGAACTCGACCGTCTGGGGGTCGCCAGTCCGGGCCCAGTGGTTCCAGTCGATCCGGCTGAGTGGATCGTTCGCCTGGTACTCCCGCGTCGCGAAAAACTCCAGGCCGGCCCCGCTGGCGTCGGTCTCGATGCGCCCCTGATACGGCGTCGTCTGTGCGGTCGTCGGCATCGTCTCGACGGTATCTCGACACCGGACTGTCGTCACGAGTTCGGCGTCGACCGAGCGCTCGACCGAACCGCTGACGTTGCGCGCCCACAGCGACGCCGACTCGAAGGCGTGCTCGCCACGGAGGGCCTCGATAGTGTAGGTGGCCGTCGCCGACTCCTCGGGTTCGAGACTGACGCACAGCCGCGGCGATCCGGCGACGACCCGCAGCGTGTCGGGAACGCCGTCGATCGCCCGCAGCTCCGCGACCGGGCGCTCTCCGACGTTTGTCACCGTCAGCGACACCTGAACCGACTCGCCCGGGACCGGCGACTCGTCGGCGACGGTCCGCTCTATGTCGACCGCAAGGTCCGGCGGCCGCGTCAGTGACCCGTAGACCGCCAGTGCCGCTGGCACGATCGCTGCAAGCACCAGCGCGACGTTGGTCAGTACGAACCCGAGTCCGCCGAGCAGGACGGCGACCGCCGCGCCCACCTCCCAGTGGCTGTCAGTGTCCGTCTCGGTGTCGTCGGTCGTGACGGTCGTCTTGACGCGTCTCGACTGGCCAGTCAGTGAGAGCGGCCCACTCTCGCCCCCATCACGAGTAGCCACCTCGCCACGCGACGTGGCGTCCTCGCTTCGCGGCTGGTGTGCCTCCGGGACCGCTGCGATCCGTTCGATCTCCTCAATGGTCGCCTGGACCTGTCGCTCAATCCCGCGGCCGCTGGCCCAGTCGCGTACCCGCATCGACAGCGGCCGTTCGGGCGACCCCAGAAACGAGCGAGCGCGCACGTCATCGGTCCAGTCTCCTTCCGCCACCTGTACGCGAGCGGTCGTCCGCGAGACATCTTCGGCGTCGGCGACCGCTTCGATTGCCGTGGCCTGTAAGCCCGACTGGAGTGTCTCGACTGCGTAGTCGTACCGGTTGGCCGAGTCGATCTCTCTGTCGACCAGCCGCTCGTACCGGTCGTCGATGTCCCCGCCAGCGAGCCGGCCTTCGTGGGCGATCGCCTCCTCGGGCGGCTGGTCGAACGGCGGTTCGTCGGTGCGTCTGACGACTGTCCGGCGACCGTAGCGAACCCCCACTGCCGAGAGCCCGACTGCAAGTAGTCCCAGCAGAATCGACCCCGAGAGTATATCTCCGTAGTGCTCGACGAACTCCGGGGAATTCGGTAGCACGACGACCACGACGGCGGCGACGAACGCTGTGATCGCTGCCCCACCGAGCAGGCGTCGTCTCATTTCTCATCACCCCAGTGCGGACGCAGTTGCTCGATCGCGTTTCGTGCCACTCCGAGTCGCGCGTCGGTCTCGCCACGCTGTCCGTATCGCACTTCCTGAAAGGTTTCGGTCAGTGACTCGACCGGTTCCGCTGGCCAGCCCTGCTCGATCGCCCTGTCGCGTAACTCCGTGGGCGTCCGAGCGTACTGTCTCCGCACCGGGAGCTCGTCGGTGAACAGATCCCACGCCTCGCGCACCGATAGTGGTCCCTGATCTTGCTCGGCCTGTTCGGCCGGTGTCTCGGGTTCGACTGCTGACGCAGTCCGTGCGTCGGTGCTCGCCCCGCTCGTTGTCGTCGTCGTTCGGGTCACGCTCCCGCTTGCGAGTGCTGACAGTGACCCGAACACCGAGCCGAAGCCAAACGAGAATCCCCGTCCGACCGACGCCGGCACGACGATCAGTGCTGCGAGGCCACGCCCGGCCGTTCCGGCGACGTCGGCGAGCCCGCCCAGGCCAGTCGTGACTGCACCAACAGTATCGCCGAGCCCGCGAGCGAACTGCGCAAGCGATCCCGACAGGCCGATCACTGTCACCATCGTCGCCTGTGGCAGCGCCTGGATCCGAGCGCCGAACGGCAGTTTCGCTGCCGCCGCCGGACCACCGCCGACCACAACGAGCCCGACGACGGCCGTGTACAGCGCCGACAGGAACATCGCGAGGACGAGAATCCACACCAGCGAGCCCATCAGGACTGCGAGGGTCTCGTTATCTCGTTCCTGATTGTCGTCGGGCACGCTCGAAGACGGTGTCTCTGTCGGTGTTGGCGTCGGCGTCACCGTCTCCGTCGGCTCGGGCGTCGCCGTCGGTGTTGGAGTCGGCGTCGTGGTGACGGCTGGCGTCTCCGTGTCGGACGGTCCGGAGTCTGGTATTTCGGGGGCGTCCGCATCGGCGTCAACGCCCGGGAACGACCCGAGTCCGGCGGCTGGCATCAGCGACGCTGCCAGCAAGAGTGCTCCCAGCGAGAGCGTGAGGAGGGCGGCCCTGCGGGGATCGTATCCCATGTTCGGGTCACCCTCGCGTCCGCGTAATATACTTTGCTGTTCGCCATCTGGACATTCATTCGAGAAGATTCGTCCGCAATTGTTTTGAGGGGATGTGGAGAAATGAGATTCGACGTGTCCCCGAAACGACCAACCCAGCTCCGACGACGGCTCGCAGCGACCCTGACTGCGGTCGTCCTCGCGGATCTGGTGTTCATCGGCGCGCTGCTCGGCGCGCTTGCGCCGCTCGTCGAGACTACTCGGACCGCGCTCGCACCGGCGATCCCGGCCACGCTCTGGTGGAGCGTACTCGTGGTGGTTGGCCTCCTCGCACTCGTGGCCGTCCAGCTTCGGACCGCCCGAACAATGACGCTCTCGCGGACGGACGTTCGTCGACTCGCGGAGTCAGAGGAGCCGGCGCTGTTCGAGCGTGTCCGCCGGCTCGCGACACTCGCCGACTGCCAGCCCCCGGCGATCGGACTGATCGATTCGGAGGTCCCGAACTGTTTTTCCATCGGCGGGCGCGATCCGATGCTCGTCGTCAGTTCGGGACTGCGCGACCAGCTGAGCGACGACGAACTGGACGCGGTGCTGGCACACGAACTCGCGCACATCCAGAACCGCGACGCGACGGTGATGACGCTGGCGACGTTCTTGCCGACGCTGGCCAGCGACCGACCCGTCGCTGGCCTTCCGCGCTGGCTGCGGGCGAACCTCTTCGGTGGCGCTCTCCTGTTCGCATTCGTCGTCGCATTGGGCTGGACGCAGTCGGCCTCGCCCGTCGCTATCGTGTTCGTCGCAGCCCTCTCGCTCGTCCTCGGAGGGGTCGCACTCGGCGTCCTCGCGACGCCGGTGGTGTATCTGAGTCATCGGCTCTCTCAGGATCGTGAGTTTGTCGCCGATCGGGCCGGCGCAACACTGTCGGGCAAGCCCGAAGCGCTCGCGAGCGCGCTCGGCAAACTCGACGACGATGTCGACGGCGTCCCGAGACAGGATCTGCGATCGATGGGTGGGCTTGTCAACGAACTCTGTCTCCTCCCTCACGGCTTCGTCCGGGGTAGTGACGGTGACGGCGATGTCGACGACGGCGTTACCATCCGGGTTCGATCACATCCGCCGACGAGCGAACGGATCGACCGCCTTCGAGAGCTCGCCGCCGAAATCGAATCCTAACCGAGATCGAAGTGCTCTGCGGCGGTCTCCATGTCCTTGTCACCGCGCCCGCTGAGGTTGACAACGATGGTTTCGTGGTCGGTCTCGTCGGCGACTTTCCTGGCCATCGCCAGCCCGTGGCTGGTTTCCAGAGCTGGGATGATCCCCTCCTCCTCGCTGAGTGCTCTGAACGCTGATAGTGCCTCGTCGTCGGTGATCGCCCGATATTCGGCGCGGCCGACTGCCCGGAACATGGCGTGTTCGGGCCCGACGCCCGGGTAGTCCAGCCCGGCCGAGACGGAGTGGACGTCGACGTCGTCGTCGATGACGCGCGTCTTCATGCCGTGGATGACGTCGTCGTGGCCTTCATCCAGCGGCGCGGCGTGGCGTTCGGAATCGGCACCTTCACCGCCGCCCTCGCCGCCGTAGAAGTCGACATCGTCCTCCCGGAAGGCGTGGAACAGGCCGATGGCGTTCGAGCCGCCGCCGACGCAGGCCACGGCGGCGTCAGGTAGTTCGCCGAGCTGATCGAGACACTGTTCGCGTGCTTCCTCGCCGATGACCGAGTGGAATTCCCGGACCATCCGCGGGAACGGATCGGGGCCGACGACGCTGCCCACGAGGTAGTGTGTGTCCTCGATGTTGTGGGCGAAGTCCTCCAGGGCGGCGTCGACGGCGTCGGCCAGCCCTTCACCGCCGCGGGTCACTTCGTTGACCTCCGCGCCCATCAAGCGCATCCGGAAGACGTTCATCCGCTGACGCTTGATGTCTTTTTTCCCCATGTAGATCTCGGTGTCCATGTCGAACAGCGCGCCGACCATCGCCGTCGCCGTGCCGTGCTGGCCCGCACCCGTCTCGGCGATCAACCGCGTCTTGCCGGCTTTGTCCGCAAGCAGTGCCTGGCCGACCGCGTTGTTGATCTTGTGGGCACCACCGTGCAACAGGTCCTCGCGCTTGAGATAGATCTCGGCACCCCATCGCTCGGAGAGGTTCTCGGCGTGGTACAGCGGTGTCGGCCGACCCGCATACTGGCTGAGAATGTGGCGGAACTCGGTCTGGAACTCGTCGGTCGGGACAATCTCGTCGAACGCGGCCGCGAGTTGATCGAGCGGTTCGTGCATGATCTCGGGGACGTGTCGGCCCCCGTAACCCTCGAAATCACCGTGGTCCTCTGGCATCGCCCGGAGTATGGACGGTCAGGCGCATAACTGTGCCGCTACTCCCATCGGCGACTCGGTGCCCCTCGTTTGCCGACAAACCGAGCCATTTACGTCTGAATTCCACACGTTGTGTGTGGACACGATCGAAGTCAGCACTGTCGTGTACTGCCCGAAAACGGAGGTCTACGAGTTCTTGCTGGATTTTCCGCGGTACACGCGCCTGTCGAACCACCTCCGGGATGTCCAGCAGGCGGGTGACGGCTCGCCCGGAACCGAGTATACACTCACGTTCGCGTGGTGGAAACTCTCGTACACGGCACATTCGAAAGTCACCGATGTCGATCCACCGACTCGGATCGACTGGAGACTGACGAAGGATCTGGATGCAGCGGGATGCTGGCTGCTCGAAGACGTGCAGGACAGCGACCATGAAGACGCCACACGAGTTCGGCTGGTAGTCGACTTCGATCCCCATTCGGCCGAATCAGGGGCGCTCGACCTTCCGCGATTCGTCTCGCTAAGCTGGGTGATCGAGAAGGTCACGCCGCTGGTACAGGACGAAGCAGAGCGGGTCGTTCGACGACTGGTCACCGATCTGGAAGGCGAGCCCCGGTCAGTCGAACTGGAGATTCACGCGACGCCGGACTCGGTGTAGCGCCTCAGGCTTCGATCTCGTCGTAGTCGCCGCCATACTTCATGAAGAAGTACGCCAGTCCGAGCGTCGACACCATCGCGAAGCCGGAGGCGATTCCGAGCATCTTCGCGTTCTCCGGGAGGGTCGGGCCGCCACCCCCGCCGCCGCCGACGGCTTCAGTGGGGACGTCGTCGCCGACGGCGATGGCTCCTTTCATGCCCTGAGTCTCGTGGGGGCCACAGTAGTAGGTGTAGATGCCGCCCGTCGTGGGTGTGACGCTGTGGGTCCCGCCTTGCTCGACGGGGGCGTTTTCTCCGCCGGAGGTGCCCGAAAGGCTCGAACCCTCCGGTTGGCTCTCGAACTTCACGTTGTGGCCCTGCGCGTTGAACTCCCAGATGATAGTCGTCTCGGCATCGACCCAGATGTACGTCGGGTCGTAGTAGAAGTTCTCGACGCCGATCGTCACCTCGTCCTGGCCGCGCAGGTCCTCGTAGATCCCCTCGTTGGCACTGCTCACGTACGACGGCCACTGCGGGCGGACATTGCCGCCGCCACCGCCGCCACCACCATCCTCAGCGGCCGCGGCCGTTCCGGTCGCTCCTGCCACTGTCGCTGTGCCAGCCGCCGCGCGCAAGAAGTTCCGGCGTGACGAATCGACGTTCCGTTCGCTCATGCCCGTCGCTTTGGAGTGGTGGGTAGTGAATATGTTGGTTCGAGCCGCGCTCGCCTGGCCGCCACCTGCTCTCATAGTGATTGCTGTAAGTCTGTTCTGGATCGACCGCGCGCCTTCGTGCGGTCGTACCGACAAATCGTTACAGCAATCACTATCACACGTCACGTTCGATGACGAATCGAGTGAATTCCGCGAGTCGGCTGGCCGGTTCCGGTTCGAGGTCGACCGCCTGGAGGCTCTCGCGGGCCTCACGGGCCAGTCGCTCGGCACGCTCACGCGCGAAGTCGATACTGCCCGCGTCCTGCAGGATGTCGATGGCTTCCATGATCTCTGCGTGGGTGTTGTCCTCGGCCCAGAGGATCTCTTCGAGGCGTTCGACTTCTTTCTCGGGAGCGTTCTCGGCGGCGTGGATGACCATCAGCGTCTTCTTGCCCTCACGGATGTCGTTGCCGAACTCCTTGCCGAAGTCGCCGGCCTGATCGAGGGTGTGCTCGATGTCGAGGATGTCGTCGCCGATCTGGAAGGCAACGCTCATTCGTTCGGCGTAGTCCGCGACCAGCCGCTCGGTTTCGGCGGATTGCCCGGTCAGAATCGCCGGCAGCCGAGCGACGATCCGGCCGATACACCCTGTCTTGCACGCACACATCTCGAAGTAGGTCTGCTCGGAGGCGCGGACCAACTCCTCGTTGTGCCAGCAGATGTCCATCCCCTGGCCGAGATGCGTGCGGTTGAGTTCGTGCATCAGCATCTCGTAGGCCTGCAATCGTGTGTCGGCGTCGAATTCGCCGGGGTTGTGCGTGATGACCTTCAGCGGCAGAAAGTACATCGCGTTACCGGCGTTCAACGCGATGTCGGTCCCGTATTCGAGATGGAGCGCTGGGCCGCCGCGGCGCATCGACGCCCCGTCTTCGACATCGTCGACGATGATCGTTCCGTTGTGGAGAATCTCCGGAATGACAGCGTACTGGAGGTATTCCTCAGGATCCTCACCGAAGGCCTCGAACAGTTTTACCGCGACGATCGCGCGCCAGCGTTTGCCACCGCGGTCGAGCAATTCCCAGATCGGGTCCGCCAGTGCTCGCTGGATCGCCGTGGGATCGTATCGGTACGACGGTGCACCGAAAAACGTTGCGAGGTAGTCCTCGTCAATCTCCCGCGGGAGCACCGTCTCAATCGTCTCGTCGATGACTGGCTGCCACGCTGCCAGGACGTCCCGCATACCCTCTCTCTCCTCCCGGTACGCCTAAAAGCTTCCCGCATCGTCTCTCGATCCGCCCGATAGCTCTCTTTCGATCGGTCAGGTCGGCCCGCCGTCCGATGGTCGTCTATCGGTCAATCCGCCTATAAATTGGGATAGATGATGAAAGATATAAGTCCCCCTCAGTACCTATGGGTAACCATACCGTGGGAGCTACACACGGATCGCCGTCACGGCTGGTGGCTGGTGGCTACGAGACGGCGTGTGCTGGAGCTGACTGAGTGATCATGAGCAGGGACCTCTTCGACACGGCAGTGTCAGACGATGTGACGAACGGGAATCGTGCAGAAACCGAGACGGCAGTTGGTCCGGCAGGGGCGACACTCGCAGAGTCAGGCGCGACCAGCGGTGGGGAACCGGTCGCGTTGCAGTATTTCGATTACGACGACAGGGTCGGCCCTGATGGCGACCACTGGGAGCGGATCACCCGCGAGACGGAGTTGATCGCACGCTCGGGCTACGACGCCGTCTGGGTGCAACCGCCGATGGAGCCGAATACGCCTGATAGCAACGGGTATAACCCCCGCGACCACCTGACCTGGGATTCGCCGCTTGGGAGCGAGTCCGATTTCGAGCGGATGGTCGACGCGCTGGGCAACGCCCGCCACGGCGAGGTTGGCGTCTACATCGACGCCATCGTCAATCACACCGCCACGGACGACCCTGGCGGTGGGACCTACACCCACCTCGACGACGAGGAGTACTACCACCACCCGCACGAGGGCGGTCGGACCACGATGCAGTTGTTCGATCTCTGGGATCTGGATCAAACCCACGAGATGGTGAGTCGTCACCTCCGGGCCTACGTCGAGAAAATCGCCCAGATGGGCTGTGCCGGGGTCCGCTGGGACGCCGCCAAGCACGTCCCGATGTGGTTCTTCGACGAGTACCTCAACGAGTGGGTCGACCAGCACGATCTGTTCCGCGTGGGCGAGGTCTTCGACGGTGACGTCGACTTCCTGGAAGCCTACGTCGACACGGGGATGAACTGTTTCGACTATCCCCTCTTTTTCACGATGCACGACGCCCTTCGAGAGGGTGGGGACATGCGCTGGCTCCAGGGCGTCATCGAGCACGGCGACTGTCTGCTCGGGCGCGATTCCTATCACGCCTCGACGTTCGTCGCCAACCACGACGAGGGGCCGCCCCAGCTCCAGCAACTGGCGTACGCGTTCATCCTCACAGCACCGGGCTACCCTATCGTCTACAGCAACCACGCCAACGAGGAGGGCGTCGACTACGCCGCGCCGTGGCTGCAGAACCTCGTCTGGATCAAGCGGACCCTCGCGAGCGGCGAGTACTACATCCGCCACGCTGACCGGGACCTGTTCGTCCACGAGCGCCACGAGAACCTCCTGACCGGGATCAACAAGGCCGACGCGCCCCGAACAGAGTGGGTCTACACCGGCTGGGACGAGGAGACGCTCGTCGACTACACCGGCCAGATGGGCGACATCACGACGGCCGATGACGGCTGGGTCGAACTCACTGTCCCGGCGAAGGGCTGGGCCTGTTACGCGCCGGAGTGACGACTCTCACTAATTGATACCGCCGTCTTCTCTTGATCTGTTACCATATCGTCGAGATAGTAAACCACCGGAGTGTGAGCCATCACCAATGGAAGAGCGACGGGCTATTATTCATAATCGTCTGACCTGTTGGAAGGTTCATACGATTCGGAAACTGAGTCACTGCTGAGTTGGCGGTAAGCGAGATAACTTCCGCCCCCAAGCGCTCCAAGTGTTCCCACAGCGAGACCAAACGAGTTGTCCGAGTCGTCGCCTTCGTTGTTTAGTTCACTGTCACCATTCTCACCGCCAACAATATCCGTTTCCTGTTCTGTCGTCGATTGTTTGTCATCAGGAGTAGAGTCTGTGGTCGTTTGCTCCGGCGTGCTGATCTGGACACTCTGTTCGCCCTCTGAGGAATTGTCTTCTGAGAGTTCCGCAACTAACTCTTGGGTGTCGCCCTCCGAAATATTCCCACTATACGTGCTACTGCTTAGCTCATTATCTGAGGACAGCCCTTGAACTTCAATTTCGTACGAACCACTCCCTGTCCCTGTCACTTCAATTTTATACTCCCCAGCCGTTGCGTCCATAGCATAACAGATTTCTTCTGGTGGTTTTCCGTCTACTGGTTCTGATGGATGGGAAAGCTCTCTCCCATCAGGCCCAATAGCATCTATCTTAATCGGCGAGTGGGCTATGATGTTGACCAACCCTCCAACTGCGTCATCAACAGCGTCTCTGAACACCTCGTGAAGGCCTGCTTGACCAGTAAGGATATCCGAAGCATCGCGTAATCCGTCAAGAGAAACCATACGCGTGTAAGGTGGGTATTCTCCCATCGAAACAGAACCATTTTCGTAAGAGATTGGTAGGGGTCCTGGATCCTCGTATATTTCGTTTGATGAGATATAATTCGGATCGTAAAAATATATTCCTGAGACGCGACCTTGTTCATCCAAGTCACATTCGTACGCTAACACCGCATGCCCTCTGCCACTTTCGGGGTCCCCCAGACCAATAACAGCGACATCGTCTTCCTCAATACGGGTTCGTATCTGGTTAATTTCCGCTCTAAGGTCAAGAGGTGCGACACTCTCTGGAGCCGTCACGATCTCGCTTTTCTTTATTATATTCTCATCCAGCAATCCCTCATTCATCAATTCATCAATTCGATCACCGACGCGCTCGTACTCGCCTGTAGGTTGCGAAATCTGGCTAGCCTTCTCGGCCGGTATCGATTCAGGGACGCCAGATTCATAATATTCCTTTGAAGCAAATACCATCCCTAAACAGTGTTCGTCTAAGATTTTCGTTGCAGCACCGATCTCGTACATATACTCTGCATATGCTTCTCGTGCCTCGGGTGGGATATAATAAGACTGGAGACTGGGGAGTGAAGAATATACATCTATTACAGCTTGTTCATTAGGAAACGTATGATTGTGAGACGGTGAAAAGAGATCTTCACCGTCGCTTTCCCAATTGGGGAATCCGAATCCGTGATCTTGTGGATCAAATCCGCCTTGTTCAAGCGTTTCCAGCTTTATTACCCAACCAGTTCTATTCCAATCACCATCGTCAGATACACCTGTCAATAGATATCCTCCATCGCTTGTTTCAATCAATCCATTCACTCTATCCTCAACATCAATATCAAAGGTCCGTTCCCAGGCTATTCTCTTTGATTCTTCATTTCCAATTATTTTAGCAAACCAACCATCATCTTCTGTTGTACTCTCTCCCCCAAGTATAAGCCCCCCATCGCTGGTTACAATCATTGAATTTGCTAGCTCAAATTTATTGAGTCTTGTATCCCACCGTAACTGGCCACCGGAGTCGACAGATAGTAACCAGTTGACAGCGTCTCGTCCATCATTTGTAGATTTTTCACCCAGAACAATATAATTCCCATTTCTGGTTTCCTTGACTGAATGAAGATAAGTATCTTTATCGTCATTTCCAAAAGTCTCTTCCCATAGTTTAGTTCCATTTAAATCTATTTCACACAACCAAATATTCGCATATCCTGAAATTCTCGAGCCAAATATAAGATATCCTTCATTTGTAGGTATTACTCCTTTTGCTGAACCTGTATTGATTGTTTTCCCCCACTGTTTAGATCCTCTTTTATTCATTTTTGCAACCCAGGTGCTATCTCCACCGTAGAGCCCTAATGTAGTCACATAGAGATAACCACCGTCATTTGTTTTCACCACTGATGGTGAATCAGCTTCTTTTTCATATACATTCTCTTCCTTCTTTTCTCCATTTTTGTCAGTTTTCACAACCCATACCCCTGAAGTAACCGAATCTGCAAACGATTGTGTTGTCCCGACTAGAATATATCCTCCATCATCTGATTCTATAACTTCTGAAAAATAGTCAGGATCTATTCCTCCGAACTCATTCATCCATTGCTGATTGCCTTGCGAATCAAGCCTCATGATAATACCATTCGCTCGGGAATTCTCGTCAGTACCTGTGGCAGATGGACTAAGAGATCCTGATAGTGTATACCCATTATCATTTTCAATCACAGAAGAGAAGGAAGTTTCGCTAAATTCTTTTTGCCACTCCGTTTCAGAGCTATCCACGTTTGAAGTAGTCTCTATTGATAATTCTGCGGCCACACTGTCGGAGAGTTTGTAAGACGTACCTAAACCTATAAACGAAAATAGTTGAAGGAAATGTCGTCTATCTACGGGTATCGTTTCATTGAGTTCGGAATTATTCCTATCGTTAGAATCTCTGTCCATGACGTATCATGTTAATTGGACTTGGTTTATACCTTATGTCCTACACTTAGCCGCGGCGCTCTTATCTGCGATTTTACGGAGGCTGAACATTGAATAGCTCGTCGACTACACGGGCCAGATGGACGATATCACGACGGCCGATGACGGCTGGGTCGAACTCACTGTCCCGGCGAAGGGCTGGGCCTGTTACGCACCCGAATAGGTCACTGTTCTTCCGAGACGCCTGTGGCTGGAAGCTGCTCTTCGACGGCCGCTCCGATCTCGGTGATCTCTTCGAGTCGGGGCCGTTCGAAGTAGAGCAGTTCGACCGTCAGGACAGCGACGGCGATGACGACAACGGAGACAAACGTCTCGGGTTCGGCGCGATAGAGGTGCCAGAACATGAGGACGAAAAAGCCGATCGACCCGATCCCACCGACGAGTGGTATCGCCGCGGTCACGTTCTCGCGGTCGTGCTGTCGCAGGGCGAGATAGCACATCCCGCCGAAGACGACGATAAAGGCCAGTGACGCGAACGAGGTGATCGCGCCGAGCGTCCCGACCGCCGACAGGGTTGCGGTGACGATCCCAAGCAACAGCAGCGTCCGGTAGGGGAGGCCGTCAGCACTCGAATCGCCGACGCGATCGGGTAGCAGGTCGTCCGAGAGCATGCCCTTGGCGAAGTAGCCGCTCGAAAAGAGCGTCGCGTTGATCGCGCTCCCGGTCGAGAACAGCGCTGCGACCGAGATGATCAAATAGCCGTACGGGAGAAACGGATCGGCCGCGACTGCCAGCGCGCGTTCGGGATGGGTCTGGATCACATCCGCAGGCGCGAGACTCAGCGTCGTGATCGCGACGACGACGTAGATCCCGACGGCGCTCGGGATCGCGACGTAGACAGCTTTGCGGATCGTCTCGACGGGATCAGCGATACTCTCCTGGTCGTAGAAGAGCAACTGCCAGCCCTGGAAGGCGACGAACGAGACCGCCGCGGCCATGATCGGCCCGAACGAGGGTGTCGAAAGCTGCCCGAGGCCGGTTTCGAGCCCACCGTGGGTCCAGCCGTAGCCCAGCCCACCGAGGCCCATCACGAGCAGGATTGCGATCTTCACGCCGACGAGCACGTTCTCGGTCGATCCGGTCGCACGCGCGCCGAGCATGTTCAGGCCGACGAAGCCAGCGATTGCGAGAATCGAGACGAGCGGGCGGGCCGGCAGGCCGGCGACTTCGGTCGGGACGTATGGTAGGCCGGTCGCGAAGCTCCCAAAGGCGTAGGCGTACATCGCCATCGAGCCGATGTACCCAAAGAGGAGGGTCCAGCCCGTCATCCCGGCGAGCGTCGCGTTGCCGGTGAAACACTGGACGAACGTGACCGAGCCTCCTCTGTCGTCGCTGATTCTGTTGAGCACGTTGTAGGAGTAGCCCGCACAGAGCGCGACAATCCCGGCGAGGACGAACGCCGCCCACGTGGCTGCGTGGGTGATCTGTGCCACGACCCCGAGGACGGCGAAGATGCCGCCTCCGATCATCCCGCCGAGAGCGATCGATACCCCTTCGGCAAGCCCGAGTTGCTGGTCGGACACGATGTGTGTCCGGATCGACGAGCGAGCCCTTTCAATGCCAGTCCTAAGAACGGTGTTCCGCCAGCGTCTCGTCGACGATGCCCGTCAGTGTCGCCTGCAAATCGCCGTTCGAGGCGATCACTTCGACCGAGTCTTCTTCGACGCGAGCCGGCTGTTTTCGAACGGCCCCACCGGCTTCCTCGACCAGAAGGGTGCCGGCTGCGATGTCCCACTCCTGCAGCGAGAGGACGACGTAGCCGTCGCCGTGGCCAGCCGCGACCTGACAGAGGTTGAGCGCTGCACTTCCCACTCGGCGGAACTTCGAGTCACTGTCGAGCAACTGCTGTGCGACCGCCCAGTCGATCCGCCGCCGCCCGGCGTGACGTTCGCTGAGCCGCCCGAAGACGAACGCGCCCGGTAGCTCGTTCTGGCTGGTCACCGACAGCGACACACCGTCGAGGTCCGCTGCGCCCTCGACATCTGCCACGTTTTCGTGGACGAACGCGCCCTCGCCGCGGACGCCATACCAGATGCAATCGAGCGCGGCCGGCGGCGAGACGACGACGCCGACCTGCGGGACACCGTCGACTGCCAGCGCGATCGAGACGCAGTAGTAGGGAAACCCGGTCGCGAAGTTGGCAGTGCCGTCGATCGGATCGACGATCCACTCCCGGCCCGACTCGGTGATCGATTCGCCTGTGCCTTCCTCGCCGACGATCGTATCCTCCGGGAACGTATCGTCGAGGACGGCCACGATGGCGTCCTGACTGGCGTGATCGGCCGCCGTCACGAGATCGTTGACGTTCTCCTTGGTCGCGGTCCCGTCGGCGACGCGGTGGTCGCCGCCGAAGTCGGCCATCGCCTCGGTTCCGGCCACGCCAGCATTGACTGCCGCGTCGAGTTCGGCCTCGTAGTCCATACGTGACTTCGTGTCGCTGCAGGCGAAAACTCACCGGTCCGGTCTCGCGTCCGAAGATCCGCCTCTCCCATACCGCTTCGACCTCTCACACATGCGGAATTATATAATGGCTGAGACTGAACGATAGATCACGTTTCTCGTTACCGAGAACCACACAGGATTTGTTATAATGGTCGAGGATACTCCAACTGAACCCGAGATATCTGGCGAGGAAAAGCGCGACGACCTCTCAGAGCGTGTGCAAACGCTAGAGCAACGAATCGACCGCCAGCGTGAGGCGCTCGCGCGACTGCTGGATGCGGACGACAGCGACGACGGACTCGGGCCAGCGCTCTCGCGCCGGCGCGTTCTGGCCGCGGGCGGAATCACGGCGCTATTCGGACTCGGGGCCGAGAGCGCCAGCGCCGACCCGCAGGGCAGTGTCGGGACCGACACCGATCCGCTGCAGACACTCTACACCGAGCAGTTGCACGGCGGGATCACCGGCGGTCAGTTGCTCTCGGATCTCGCCGGATCGGGGTTGTCCATCGTCGACGGCTCGCTGGAGACGACTGCCTCCAGCGCGTGGACCGACACTGACGCCGACGATCTGCTCGAACCAGGCGGCTCGGAGACGGGCATCGAGGTGTCGACGGTCAACACCAACACGCTCGCCGACGACGGCTCGGGGGCAGTGACGCTCGGCAACGCCTTCGACCTCGCTGGCAACGATCTCCTCGACGACGGAACGACCGTCTGGGATGCAGTCGACGGTCATCTCGAACAGAGCGCGCTGGAAACCGACAGCCTGACAGTCGCCGGCAATTCGGTCGCTCTCGGCGGCTCGACGGGAATCGCTCACGGCGATCTGTCGGCGATCGGCGCTGGCGACCACCATGCGCGTCCCGTGGCCGGCGATGGCCTGACGGACACCGAAAGCACGTTCGATGTCACCGTGGCTGACTTCGCCGGCGCGTTCCTCTCGGACGATGGGACGGGCAACCTCCGGGTCGATGTCGGGAGCGGGCTCGAAGACGACGGGACCGATGCGATCCGCGCCGCGCTCGGCTCTGGACTCGGATTCGACGGCTCGGACCGGATCGAGATTCCGGCGGGCGGTGTCGGGACTGGGGAGCTGAACACTCCCTTCGCGGACCTGGCGACGCTGTTCGGGAGTCCCGTCAGCGCGGGTGCGAATCTCGACCTCGGTGGCAACGTGCTCACCGACACTGCCGGCGACCTCTCCATCGAGGCCGCCGCGGGCAACGGTGTCATCATCACCACCGACGGGAGCAATCGCGCACTCTCGCTGGGCGTGCCGACGAATGACGGCACCTTCGAAGCGGGCGGGAACGTCGTCGCTGGCCACCCGAACAACGCGGTCAACGACGGGTCGGTTGGCGCGGTCATCGGCGGTGGCGGCAACGCCAACTATACCAACGAAGTGTACGATGACTACGGGACCATCGGCGGTGGACAGTTTAACCAGGCCGGGTCCGACGACTCCGACGAGACCACCGCCAAGTACGCGACCGTCGCGGGTGGCGACGGCAACGAGGCCAGTGGCACCAGCGCGGCCGTCGGCGGCGGCGACGGCAACACGGCAAGCGGCGAGCGAGCGTTCGTCGGAGCCGGCGAAGCCAACGAGGCCACCGGTGCCAGCGCGGTCGTCGGCGGTGGGGGCTACGCAGGCAACAACAACACAGCGAGCGGCCAGACGTCGTTCGTCGGTGGGGGTGAGGGCAACACGGCCAGCGGTGATACGTCGGCCGTGGGCGGTGGCGGCTACAACACGGCGAGCGGATTCGCCGCGACGATTCCCGGCGGCTACGAGAACACGGCGAGTGGGCTCTACTCCTTCGCGGCGGGGTTGTCCGCCGACACGAACGGCAAAAACGGTGCGTTCGTCTGGGGTGACTTCAGCAATGGTAGCGTGACTGCGACTGCGACCGACGAGGTTCGCTTCCAGGCCGGCGGTGGATTCGCCATCCAGGACGGTTCGCTCGCCGTCGAGGACGGGAACATCGACCTCGGGGCGAACAAACTCACGAACGCGTCGGCGATCAACGGCGACGTCACCGGCGGCACCGAGATTACGGACCTCGTTGGGAGTGGACTGAGTATCAACTCCGGGGCGCTCGAAACCTCGGGAGGGGGAACGAACAAACTGGAGACAAGTGGCAACGGTGACACTGCCTTCCAGGTCGTCGATGGCACGACCGACGTGTCCAACGCCGGGTCGAGTATCGACTCACCGAACGTCGTCGGCGGCCATCCGAACAACAATACTGCCAGCACTTCACCCAGTGGGGCGACGATTGTTGGTGGTGGCACGCAAAACAATCCCAATGTGGCGAGTGGAATTACTTCGATCGTCGGTGGAGGCAGAGGGAACGAGGCAAGCGGGTTAGAATCGACCATCCCCGGCGGCAGAAAGAACACGGCCAGCGGGGACCGCGCGACCGTCGCCGGAGGCATAAATAACACGGCCAGCGGCACGGAATCGTCCGTCGGCGGAGGCAGAAAGAACACGACCACCGGTAGAACATCGACCGTGCCAGGTGGAGGGTTCGGCGCGGCTACTGACGACAGGTCGTTCGTCTGGAACGATGGTTCCCTTTATCATTCAATTCCGGGCCTGGGTAGCGACGGCCTCAATTCTGCCACGGCCGTCGACGGCGAACCAGTTACGGGGTCGAACACCTTCAGCGTCAGCGCCACCAGTGGCTTCCGATTTATCACCGGCTCCAGCAGTGTCACCTACATCGACTCCAGCGGGAATCTGGTCTCCGCTGGCAACGTCGACCTCGGCGGGAACGCCATCACTAACGTCGCCAGTATCGACAACGGCGGGAGCTCCATCTCCGTCGACGGTGCTCTCAATCTCTGGAACTCCGACAGTATTCAGGACGCGGGCACCGACGCCATCCAGTTCGACGGATCTCAGAACGTGACTATTCCCAACGGCGACCTCACGGTACCCGGTAACGTCGAGGCCAACGTCGTAAGGGCTTCCGGTGACGTGACGATCCAGTACGACAACGATACAAATGGCGGAGAGTTCAACGTCCGTGATGGAGGCGGAACCAGGCAGCTGGCGGTCGCAAACGATGGGACCCTCGAGGTCCCGAGTGGCACCGTCCAGAACTCGATAGGCGCGCTGTCGCTGTCGACTGGCAGCGGCGACCTCGACTTGAATCCGTCGGAGAATATCGATACGAATGGCAATACCCTCACTAACAGCGGCGGTGACGTGACGCTCGGATCTGTGCTCGACCTGAACGGCAACAACCTCACCGACAGCGTCGGCGAGCTCACCATCCAGGCTGCCGGGGGCAACGGCGTCACGATCAACACCGACGGGAGCAATCGCGCACTCTCGCTGGGCGTGCCGACGAGTGATGGCAACACTTTCACGGCAGGCGGGAACGTCGTCGTCGGGCACCCGAGTAACGCAGTGAACAACGGAGCCGTCGGCGCGGTCATCGCCGGCGGTGGCAACGACGGTAGCGGCCGTGAGAACACCGTCGAGGACCACTACGGCGTTGTCGGTGGTGGTGAAGCAAACTACGCCGGCAGTACCGGAAACGACGAGACGAACGCCACGCACGCGACCGTCAGCGGCGGCTACTCCAATACAGCCAGTGGGGACTCTGCGACCGTCAGCGGCGGCAACCAAAACGCAGCTGAGGGCAACTACTCGACCATCGTCGGTGGCGGAGGCCACACAGCCAGCGGCTCATCCTCGACCGTCGCCGGGGGCAACAATAACATATCCAGCGGCGATTATTCGTTCACGGCTGGTAGGTACGCCGAGGCCTCCAATGACAATGCCTTCGTCTGGAACGACGGCAGCGGGGCCAGTGACGCCAACGGTTCCCCCCCAGCGGACCGCTTCTCTTCCAGTACGACGACGAACCTGTCGGGAGCGCCGTCGGGGGCGGAGACGTTCAACGTGAAAGCCAGAGGTGGCGTGCGCTTCGTCACCAGCGGCGACAACACGAGTCACGCCTACGTCGATACCAGCGGGAACGTGGTGGCGAGCAGCAATCTCGACGCACAGGGCGGCACTGTCGAGAATTCGACGGGGACACTGACGCTGTCGACCAGCAGCGGGAATCTGACGCTGTCACCGTCGGGGGACATCGACGCCAGGGGATCGGCGACGCTACTGCAGAACGGGTCGGGTACCAGCCTCCCGGGCACCTCGGCCGACGGACAACTCCGGCTGTTCGACGACACGGACGCGGCCGACCCGAGTGGCAGACTCCAGTTCCAGGCGAACGGAACGACCTTCACAGTCAATGCCGACGCCGGCCACACCTACCGCGACGAGATTGCGTTCGCCGACGCGATGGGACAGGATCCCCTCGGTCCCGATGAGACCCGGTGTTACGTCTCCGGCGAGCCGTTCGAAGTCGGCGATGCGATGATCCAGCACGTCGACCAGCGGGCCGACGCCACCGGGAACGAGGACTACGACGAGGTTCACGCCGTGCCAATGAGTCTCGACACTGGACTGGACCAGTCCGAATTGTTCGCGGCGTACCGCGAGCGCGTCGCGGACCTCGAAGCAGACCTCGACGCGAGAGACGACCAGATCGACGACCAGCACGAACGAATCGAGGACCTCGAATCCGAGAACGATCGCTTGCACGCCGAAAACGACGCGCTCCGCGAGCGCGTCGCAGCCATCGAGGCTCATCTCGGGATGGACGGCGGGGCGGCCGCGGGGGTCGCAGATGACTGAGTTCGCGGCGGCGGCCAGCATCGACGCTCGATCACTGTGCCGTCAGCCGTGGCAATGAGCCGCGATCCGTCACGCCCTCGCGTCTGGACGGTCGCGCTCGCCCTGCTGGCGATCGTCGGCGTTGGACTCGCCGTTGGCGCTGCCGGGCCGGTCGTCGGCCCCGGGACGACCTTCGAGGCCAGCGATAGCGGTCCGACGATCACTATCACCGAGGAACTCGAACTCGAGGAGTCGTTCTACTACCCGGATGGACAGACGGTCGACCTCGCGCCGCACGCAGTCTTCGAAAGCGACGGGGCAACCAATGCGACCGTCGACTCGATCACCGGGCAGTGGACCAACCTCACTACCCACGATGTCGCGGCCGGCCTGGAGATCGATCCCGGTGACAAGCAGTCCGTGACTGTCGAAGGTGGGGATGTCTCGACGGTCGCGTTCGCTGCCGTCGACGCCGACGATGCCGAGACGCCGGATCTGGCGTACGATTCGGATGGGGCAGTCACAGTCACGGTCACCGACCTGCCTGCCGAGACGACCGTCGACGCAGTCGACGTCTCGTCCGGCGAGCGAGTGGATCGAGCCGCGACCGATGCGTCCGGAACGGTAGCCCTGACGCTCGACGGCGGCGAGTACGACATCGCCATCGTCACGGCGGATGCGGACTTCGAGGTGGCAATCACCGGCACGAACAGTCCCGTCGAGGCTGGACAGACGGTCAGGGCCGCCGTCGACGTCGAGAACACCGGCCGCCTGATGGATACCCAGGTGATCGAACTCAGCGAGTCCGGTTCTGTGGTCGATCAGGAGTCCGTCGTGCTCGATCCCGGGCAGTCGACGATAGTCTGGCTACGCTGGTCGACCGACGGGAGTGATGTCGGCGAGACGACGCTGACTGTCTCGAGTGACGACGCTGCCGAGACGACGACGGTTCGCGTCGATCGCGAATCCAGTGCTCCGACGCCGGATCCGACACCCGAGCCAACGCCGGAGCCAACGCCGGATCCAACACCGGAGCCGACGCCCGACCCCACACCGACGCCGGATCCGACACCCGAGCCAACGCCGGAGCCAACGCCGGATCCAACACCGGAGCCGACGCCCGACCCCACACCGACGCCGGATCCAACACCGGAGCCGACGCCCGACCCCACACCGACGCCACCACCGGAGACGACGCCCGAACCGACACAGGAGCAGACGACGACACCACAGGAGCAGACTACTGAGACCCCGTCGGGGCCGCCTGCGACGACGAGTCCTACCCAGTCCGACGGCTCGGACGGTCTCTCGCCGGTCGTGATCGTCGTGGTGATCGCGGCAGGTGCTGGTGCTACCGCGCTCGTCATCCTGTGGTTCCGACGCTCCTGAACGCGATCGGGTGGCTCTGGACCGAACCTGTTCGGGACAACCCTTGGCCGGAATGGGGCCGTAGCGTCGAGCGATGAGCCAGCACGTCGATCACCCGGCACTCGCGGCGACCGACGCACCGACGGACCGACCGGTCGAGACGCTTGACGTCCGCTCGCTCGGACCGCCCCATCCGCTCCGGCAGACCCTGGAGACGCTGGCAGATCTCCCCGAAGAGACGGTGCTCGTCCAGCGAAACGACCGCGCTCCACAACACCTCTATCCGAAGCTCGAAGACCGGGGCTACGCCTACGAGACTGTCGAGGACGACGAGACGACGACCGTGATCTGGACCGATGACGACTGAAGAGGGGGCGGCCGACCCGGGGACTCCTGCCGACGCCATTGGTGCGCTCGCTACGATCAGCGAACATGGCGAGCAGATCCGCCAGCGTGAACTTACGACGGCCCTGCGCAAGCTTGACGGACTCGACGACAAGCAACAGGCCGCCATCGAAAGACTCGCCGAGCGGCTCGTCGAACAGGTCCTCGAATCCCCGATCCAGTCGCTGCTGACCGCTGCCGCGGAAGCCGACGACGAGACTGTCGTGACAGCCCTCTCTCTGTTCGACGACGTGCCGGACGATCGAGAGACGGACTGTTCGACCCCTGGCGACTCGATCACCGAGTTCGCCAGCGCCCAGGACTGACTGGTCTGGACAGTACGGAGTCGACGAACCGTATCTGGACCACCTTCTGGCAGTGGTTCAGAGTGTGGGTCTCAGAACTCGTAGAGATCCGTCGAGAGATACCGCTCACCGGGATCACAGACGATGGTCGCGACGAGTTCGTCCGGCCGCTCGCGGGCGACTTCCGCTGCGACGTGGACGTTCGCGCCCGAGGAGATACCGCCAACGATCCCCTCGTTCTGGGCCAGTTTGCGGGCCATCGCGACCGCGTCGTCTTTGTCGACTGTTCGAACCTCGTCCAGTAACCCCTCTTGCATGATCTCGGGGACGAATCCGGCCCCGATCCCCTGGATGCTGTGACTGCCGGCCTCACCACCGGAGAGCACGGGCGAGTCTTCGGGTTCGACCGCGACGAGATCGATGTCGGTGTCGGCGTCCTGGAAGTACGTTCCGACACCGGTGATCGTCCCGCCGGTCCCGACACCAGCGACGAAGACATCCAACTCGCCGTCGGTCGCCTCGTCTAACTCGGGACCAGTCGTCCGCCTGTGGGCCCGCGGATTGGCCGGGTTCTGGAACTGCTGGGGGACGAACGTATCCTCGTACTCGGCGGCCAGTTCGTCGGCGCGCTCGATTGCGCCGTTCATCCCGCCATCGGCGTCGGTGAGCTCCAGCTCCGCGCCGAGCGCCCGGAGCAACTGTCGGCGCTCTTCGCTCATCGACTCGGGCATCGTGAGGATCAGATCGTGGCCGCGAGCGGCACACACAGTCGCCAGGCCGATTCCCGTGTTGCCACTCGTCGGCTCGATCACGATCGTCTCGTCGGTGACCTCGCTGGCTTCTTCGGCCGCGTCGAGCATCTCGCGCGCGATCCGGTCTTTGACCGAATAGGGATTGAACGACTCCAGTTTCACCAGCAGATTGTCGGCGATGGAGTCGACTCGCACCAGCGGTGTCTCTCCGATCAGTTCCGTCACGTCGGCTGCGACTTGCATCGTCCCGAAGTTCGGAGACTGATACTCATCCGTTCTCACCCTCAACAACAGGGGTCGTTTTGAGGGCAGCGTCGAGCGACCCCTTCCTAAACTTGATTCTCGATGTGTCGCTCACGGCGAGGACAGGAGTTCGTCGAGCAGCTTCGACTGTGCGGCCGCGAGGTGCTCGGTGAACGTCGACGGTTCGATCCCGAGTTCGGTCGCCACGTCGGTCGCGTTGGCACCGCGAGGGTAGGCGAAGTACCCCATCTCGTAGGCAGTCTCCAGCACTTCACGCTGGCGGTCGGTCAGTCGCGACCGGTCGACCGGGACGACATCTTCGGTTCCATCTGCATCGCCGTCGATCTGGAGGAGATACCGGATCCGAACCGTCCCGTAATGTTCGCGGAGTTCGGTCATCAGGTCCCGGAGGTCGGTGAGATTCGCCAGATGCAGCTCCAGCACGAGCAACCCCTCCTCGGCCCGGACTTCTGTGATCGGCGCATTTCTACGTTCGACGTATTCACAGATACAGTCGCTGACCCGCTGGTCGAACTGATAGACCGTCGCCGAGTCGTACTCGAACAGCGGTTCGAGATCGCCGTCGAAAACCTCGGGGTCGTGCTCCCCGGAGACGGTAAACTGTTCGGTCGCACCACCCGCCCCGTCGTCGGCGCGCCGCACCGACGAGATCGACCCCTCGACCCCCTCGGAGAACCCGGCGACGGGACAGGCTTCGGCTGCCGG
>Ga0207771_100276_pt1 | contig 35002 bp, 37 predicted proteins | sample A23M2SouthBayCA_2_FD_187731 | JGI IMG/M metagenome (GOLD analysis project Ga0207771, IMG submission 187731) | Aerobic enrichment media microbial communities from Eden Landing Ponds, California, USA - A23 M2 (2) (SPAdes) | ecosystem: Environmental > Aquatic > Marine > Unclassified | place... | reverse complement strand
TCGCGGCCGTCCGGGACTACTAACATCGTCGCGGCCGTCCGGGACTACTAACATCGTCGCGGCCGTCCGGGACTACTAACATCGTCGCGGCCGTCCGGGCATTAGCTACCCGAGCACGCGCGCGAGCACGCCAGCGAGAACGAGCAGCGCCCCGCCGATGAACGTGCCGGGCAGTGGGAGGACGAACACGAGCAGACCGACAGCGATGACGATGGTCGACAGGCGCATACGCCGGCTTGTTCCGTCCCACAGATACGCGTTGTTGCGGACCGGTCACCGTCTCGCCGTCCAGTGGCCGCCGGTCACACAGACGACCCATCCCGCCGACGGCGGCAGTCACACCGCCACGGAGAGCCGATCACCGAAGGAAGCGACGAGCCTGTCAGCACCGGCAAACGCGACACAGGAGATGAAGGCTGTCGTCCCGAGTTTCCCGCCCGCGCCGACGAACGCGGGCGCGACGACGACGAAGACCAGCCCACACAGCGCGCCAGCGATCACCATCCCGAGTACGCCACCGACTCGCTCGCGCGTCGACATCCCGACGAACGAGGCACAGAACGCGACGGTCGCGAGATGCTCGCCAACGGCCGGCGTAGCGACCGGCAGCACCAGTCCCGCTGCGAGACCGACCAGCGCCGATCCGAGCACCGCATCGAAGGTGTCGCGACTGCTCAACACAGTCGTGACCACGGCAGCCCCGGCGGCCGTCGGCACCGTGAGCACGACACGATTCCACTGTCCCCCGGCGACAGTGCCGTACTCGACACCGGTCAGAAGACCGGTCGTGAGACAGCCAAACAACGCGAGCGTCCCGAGCTTGCCGCCGAACCCGTCGAACGACTCCGTCGCCGCGACGAAGGCCACACCGGCAACCGAGCCAGCCACGACCACGGGACCGACCGACGGGAACACCGCCGGCGAGACCATCCCGACGAACGAGCCACAGTACGCGCCAGCCGCCTGACTCGGCCGTCCGAGACCGGCAACGACGCCGACCAGCGCCGACGCGAGGACCGGCCCGAGACCAGCGTGAACGCTCAAAACGTACGTGACGCCTGCCGCGGCGGCGACCGCGAGCGCGTCGGCACCGTCGTCCCGCTCGACGACAGTGCTGTCGAGACGGTCGAGCGTCCCCGGCCGTTCGATGGTCGCCGTCACGGCACCGACGAGGGTCAGGCCCCCACCGATCCCGACGCTGACCACGGAGACCCGCTCCGGCGCGGCGAGGGCACTCCCGAGCAAGAGCGCCGGCGTGACGAGCAACGCGACGTACCCGAGAGCGCGAACGAACCGCTGCATGGTCTCTTCTCACCGAATGGCACCTGAAAACGTTGTGACTCGCGATGAGCATCTCGCCGGGCGAGTGCGCTGCACGACCGCCACCGTCCGACAGAGTCGTCACTCCGAACGCGACGACTCGCCCGTGTACCACCACGCCCACGCGACGAGGACCGCCTGCAGTGGCACCCGTGCCCACAACGCCGCACTGCGTGGGTCCCGTAGCTGTGCAGGAAGTTCCGCCGGGTCAAAACCGTCACCCGTCGCCATGTAGACGTTCGCGGGAAACACCGCCACCAGCAGCGCGATCAGCCCCCACGCCGACGGCCGGCGCGTCCGTTCGAACAACACACCGACGCCCAGTGCGATCTCCGCGATCCCGGAGAGCGCGACGAGTGCCCGCGGCCGAGGGAACTGTGGCGGCACGATCCGTTCGTACGTCGTCGGCGCGACGAAGTGGAGAATGCCCGCGACGACGTACGACAGCCCCATCACGTACCTGAGCGGCCGTTTCGCGCTGGCGAGTCGACTGGATTGCACAGTGCCACGGTTCGAGAGCCAGCGACGAAAGGTTTGGCGTCGACGCAGTCTGGATTCTGACCGGTGAGCGCAGCGAACCGTGTCAGAATCACAGAAATGCCGCCTCCCGATTGTGAACTACGCCCAGAAATGCTCGCTTCGCTGCGCCTTTCTGGTCTCGTTCAAATCCGGTCGCAGGAAAATTTACCGCTTACAAGCCCAGTCGCTACGCTCTTTCGTCGATTCGCAGTAGAAATGCCGCCTCCCGGATTGTGAACCAGAGGAAGACATGCTCACTCGCTGCGCTCGTTGCGCGTGACGTCCAGGGTTCAAATCCACTCGGATTACATTTCCACTGCTCACTTCGTTCGCAGGAAAATGCCGCCTCCCGGCACGCGACCGACACTTCATATACCTCCCCTTTGATGCGGTTAGTACGTTATGTCGAAGCACACTGATAGAATTGATGCGCTTCGGGAGCGGATCCGAGCGTCCAATCGAATCAGCGAGCGCGACAGGGATGCACTGCTCACCTTCTCCAAGGAGATACGATTCCTCGACACTCGATACTCCGATACTCGCCACATCAAACTTCTCCAGCACTGCAAAGTCCTCGCTGGGGAATCCCGCAAATACACCGCCGACGAACTGCCTGACGTTGACCTCGTCGATACTCTCGATGACGAGGATGCAGTCAAAGAGATCGGTCGCTGGATCGCAGGCAACTTCGACAACGAGGAAACAAAGCGTGACTACCGGGTCTCGGTCCGGATGTTCGGTGAGCACGTCGCAGATGGTGACGGTATCCCAGATCCGATTGAGCTGCTGTCGGCCGGGACACCGCGAAACTACGATCCGATGCCGGACCCGGCGGAAATGCTCCTGTGGGAGGAGCACATCCTTCCGATGGTCGACCATGCTCACCACTTCCGCGATAAAGCGGCTATCACTGTCGCATGGGACTCGGGTGCTCGAAGCGAAGAGTTCTGCAACCTCCGTGTCGGGGATGTTTCCGATCATAAGCACGGAATGAAGATCTCCGTCGACGGGAAGCGTGGTGAACGTTCGATCCTCCTCATTCCGAGTGTCCCGTATCTGCGACAATGGCTCAACGTCCACCCAGCCTCTGACGATCCTACTGCGCCCCTCTGGTGCAAGCTCAACTCTCCTGAAGAGATCTCCTACCGGATGAAGCTCAAGATGCTCAAAAAGCCCGCCCGTCGCGCTGGGGTCACCCACACAGACATCACGTTCCGGAGGATGCGGAAGAGTAGCGCTTCCTATCTCGGTAGCCAGAATGTCAACCAGGCCCACCTCGAAGATCATCACGGCTGGAAGCGTGGATCCGATATCGCCTCTCGATATATCACTGTCTTCGGTGACGCAAACGATCGTGAGATCGCAAGAGCCCACGGTGCTGACGTTCAGGAAGAAGAGCACGAAGATCTTGCTCCGGTTACCTGTCCTCGATGTCGTAACGAGACGCCTCCCGATGAGTCTCTCTGCGTCTGGTGTGGACAGGCGATGGAGCAGGGTGCCGTCGAAGAGATAGAGGCTGAACAGCGTGAGGCCCGAACTGAACTCCTCCGTATCGCACGGGAAGATCCTACCATTCTCGACGATATCGAGCGACTTGAACAAGTGATCGGGTTCGTCGATTCCAATCCCGGTATCATGCGGGAGGCTCGTGCTTTCGTCGATGCAAGCACTGATTGAACTCATCGATTCTCTCCTCCACGTTCGTCTTTGACCTGTTTCAGATCACGTTCAATGTCGTCGAGTTGCGGATCTGTTCCGTATTTGAGGAGTGCAGCGAGGGCTAAACTCCTGACAAACCCGTCGCTACTGTGTTTGATGATCTTGACGAGTGTCTCTTCGTTTTCCTGTACGAATTCCTGCGGATCCCCATCATAGCTGTGCATCAGATCTTCTCTCCTAACCCTGTGCCGGAGAGAGCATCTACTGGGCTGTGGTCTCTGACGATGTGTGCGTGTGGGAGAGTATCCCGAAGGTCTTCTCCGCAGAGAGGACATTCGACCAGCTGAACCCGGCGGTGGGGGCGGTTTTTAATCATCGAGACGCCTCTGTACGGACGACTGCTGAGTTGAATTGATGGTTATTGATGCGTCTAGTTGACAGATGTGACCTTTCGTGGTTGATCGTTTGCATTTGCGTTTTGTCTCGGGATTACGCTAACAACGCTTGACAACCAGAAGGGATCAGGAGAAACGCTTTAGCGGCGTGGTGTATAGCGTTCACCTGGAGCCCCGTTCTGGGTTGCTCCACGCTGTACGATTCGATGTCTGGGAATCCTGGCAAGGGGAAAACCCGGACTTCCCAGAACATCGTTCGTTCCTATTGCATCTCACCAGATTAGCCATGTAGCCATCTCCACGCAAGATGTCTATCTGATGAGGTGGATGTTGTCTATTTCTTAGTGTGAATCAGGGGCTCTGATTCGGATGGTAGTGTGGATACACTAGACCAATAAATAACTTTAGGAGGGGTAGATCTAGCACAAACTATTCAGCCAATTGTAACAATCATAATCATAAAGTTCCGGTAAGGGTAGGGGAATTTGGCTATTGTAGCCACTTGAACAAAACACACCCACCATATATAACATCTTGCCACACCTATACAATGATGAATATCTCTATACAATAGTGGCCGTGGTCATACTACGGAATCCAGAAGTGAACTACAGAACCCTCTCAAAATCTTTAAGATTATATACGGGGTCAAAGTAGGATGCGGTGAGCCAGGTAGGTGTTTGGCTGCGCACGGCCGATGTGGTGTCCGGTATTCGGACCTACACTCAACAATCAAACAGCGCAGTCAGGTAAGGGCACTTACCAGGCTCCTTATGTCTGTAGAGTCTCGTACCGGTTCAATGAGCAATTTCGACGAGTGCTGTCTCTCAGCATATCTTTGAAATCTATGGGATACGGCATTTTGCATCACTGTCTCAGTAGCCGATGTCGGCTATGACGAATCAGAGGTCTCCTTAGTCGAGTCCTGCCAGAAGGATATGGAAGCCAGATCAAACTTGATGCAGAACCGATAAGGGGTCATTCGTGCATCTCTGCTCCCGTGCGAAAACTGGTCAAATCATCAATACGCTCCTCTAAATCCTCAATTTCGTCGCGCAACCTGTCGACTTCCTCCCCCTCGCTCGCGGCAAGTCGGTCTTTCAGACCTTGCAGGCGCGACTCTTTCACGTCTTCGTCGACTTCTGCTTTTCGCACGTACTCGCTTTCGTTGACCTCGTACACGTCCGACTGCGAAAGTGTTGTCACTTCTATAGCTTCGTCGACTTTCCCACGGTCGACAGTCATTACTCTCTCGCGGTCAACTCCTTCTGCTTCGAGCATATCCAGCACTTCCTCGTTGTCTTTGAGCGAGCGGTTTCGCCGGCTCGTTCGCTGGACCGACCCGTACTGGCCGGAGACCGGCCGGTCGTGATGTAACCGACCCAGCAATACCTCGGCGATCTCTTGGCGGAAGTCGTTAGCATCGCGCTGTACGTCTGAAAGGAGCGTGTAGATGTTCACGAGCACCTCGGTCTCTAATCCAGTCGGGTTAGCCACGTCGTGACGTTCCAGCGAATCAACGAGTAACAGCGCATCGGAGTAGACATCTATCCCCTCGGGTTCGGTGCGGTCTTCGTTGTCGGTTTCGTCACCGGTCTCAATAACCTGTGTCTCCGGTGCGTTTTGCCGCTCTCGGATCCGACTCGTCTGTTCGTCGATCTCGAACCGTGGATGGAGACTCAGTACTGCTGGGTACGGATCGGCATCAGACGGCAAACGTTCGAGATCGAATCCTCGGTCTGCGTCCTGAATCCGGCGGTATAGCGTCTCGAACTGGTCGCGTTGGAGCGGGCGCTCCTCGTCGGATTCCCCGAACCGGATGATCACCCGGTGCTCCTGTACGTCGCTGATCTGAAACCGTTGGTGTGACAGCGGTGTGATGAGCGTCGCTCTCTCGGGGAGACCATCGAGTTCATCGAGGAGTGTGTGCCAACTCACACTGAAAGCCATACGAGCGAATTGGTCGGACTCAGGACTAAGTCTTCGCCTCCAAACCGACCAGCAGAAAAGGGATAGTGCGGGATTAATCGCAACCGGTCCAGCACGACCGAGCACTGGCCCCAAGTGACCGACCTTCGGGAACAGAACGATACTATCGAAGGAGGGGAATGGTCGATCGCTCCAGCTACCGTTCCAAGACCGACCATCAATCAATTCCCCTACAGCGGTTTTAGCACATTTCGAATGGTGGGTACAAGGCCATGCTGGTTGGTTCTCACGCAAGACGACCGCGCCACAGCAGAGTCTATATCGGAGTCTATCAGCTGTCGGTCGATTCGGTCGTTCACAGTCGGGTTCCCGACCATTCCTTCCCGGTTGACCGACCAATCATATCGAGTCTATCGCCACCGGCTTTCGATCGAGGTCCGGTAGTGGAGTCCGATCACAGACGTGTTGAATTGCTGGATCGTCGTCGGATCCAGTTCTTGACGGGCGTCATCGAGATTTTCGTGGGATTCGATAAGGTGCGTGAGGGCAGCGTCGATGACAACAGAGTTCGGTGGATCGTCGGTTTGACCGGCGGCAACGATCCCTTTGGTCCGGTCGAGAAGGTGCTGACGTTCATCAGTAAGCCGGAGGGTCGTCCGTTTCGTCGATCCCATTATATACCAGTGTATGCACTGGGGGGTCTAGAGCGTTTTCCTCGGGTAGTTGGCCGGTAAGTTGGTAATAAACAGGCGAATTCCGAGATCGAGATGGTCAGCTACACCCGACCAACGACGTTGAAATCTATGCACATCGCCGGCTCCTTGATTGTCGGAATGTGCATAGATCCCTTTCGGTGAATACATCTACGTCTGACCCCCGGGGGTCACGCTGCAAATGAGGGTTAGCAAAAGATCGGATTCCTACCGTGCAAGCCCACCATTCACCCGAAAGGGCAAATCGTCTTTTTCTAACTTCAACTCCCGAGGTGTCAATCAATCCCTCATTGAAGGTCATCAGGATGAGAATACGAATTCTCCATCGTAGTCGTGTGTAGTAGCTACGAAGTAACGTTCAGCCGACAGTAGTGCCAACTTGGCCCCTCTGGCTCTAGATTACCCTGGAACATGGTGTTGAGTCGGATATCACCATCGTCGTCAGGGATCACTGGCTCGTCCCAGAACTCGACATCATCGACGACGAACTGGACAATCGGATTTTTGTTCAGGAGGAAGTTGACTCGTTCCGAGAACAGGCCATTGATGTAGGAACAGATCGCTTCTGGGTTTTCAGCACCCTGTAGATAGGTATCCAGCCCATGAACGGTGACGTTGTAGGGGAGATCGTCCATCCTGTCGACCCGGCGCAGAAACTCCACGACACTCATTTCGTTATCGAATATGTCCTCGGCGGCGAGGGTATCCCGTGCCACGACGTGGTACCCGATATCGAAGTTCATCTAAGTGGTCCTAGGTGTGTCGTTATGTGTCTTAAATGTCAGTGACGTGGATTCGAATTGTGGATCAGAGGAACCGATCGATGTCGGTCTGCGTATCTGAGTGTTCATCGACGTACTCGGCGATCTCGGCGTAGTCGTCATCGTTGTGGATCTCTGCGAGACGATTGAGCGCCGCAATCGCTTCCTTGTCGGTCCACTTCCCGAAGTCGCGCGTCAGATTATCGGTTTCGAGCAAGTAGTAGAGATAGTGTGCCTTGTCGATCGCCAGCGGGTTTTTCTTCCGATCGATCTTGTCGGCACGCTTCGCTGGAGAGAGTACTTGGAGCGAATCGCCGTCCTGTTCGAGGAGTCCTTCGTGGACCAGTTCAGATACGTCGACGCCGCGCTGGCGGAGATCCTTGTTCAGTGCGTTGTACGAGACCGTGTTACCTCGGCCGAGTACGTAGGTGAGGTAGATCGCACTGAGGGCGTCCATCTCGTCGCTCATCACCTGGACGCGCTCGGCCATGAGCTGGTCGTCGACGATGTCGCGGATCGTCTCCAGTGCGTCGTCGACGGACATTGTGTCACCCTCGTGGGTGACGTTGGGGTAGTGCTTCGAGAACACTTCGAGGCACTTGCCCATCGTGACGGCGAAGATATCACCTTGCGTCAGCCGGGAGCCACTCTCTTCGAGGCGCTTGATCTCGTCGTTGGCTCGGAAGTAGATATCGTCCTCCAGCGATCGCCAACTGACTTGCTCGGGGTCGTCGTCGCGGTCTCGGCAGACGACGATCATGTCGTACTCGATGTTGGCCTTCTCGTGGATGTGCGTGCTCCCACGCATCTCTCCACGAATCGGATAGAGGGCGGTGACGTAGAACCCCGCTTCGAGGACGGACTTCAGGACCGTACTCCACCCTTCAGTCTCCTTGTGATGGAAGGTGAATGCCATGATCCCTTCGTCTTTCAGTTTCTGGTTCGCCTGATCGAAGACGTTGGTCAGGCCCGTGACGAAGTGATCCTCGTCCCTGTACGTGTCGACGCTATCCTCTCCAGCGGGGTCGCTCACGACCTCACTCGCCTTCGGCGTCAGTTCGGCCGTGAAATGCTCGTACTCGTCTTCGAGGATTTGCTTGAGCCAGACGTAATAGAAGTCCGCCGTCTCCGAGTACATCACGTTGTCAAAGTACGGTGGGTCTGTGATGACGGCGTCCACACTGTTGTCTTCGACGGGGAGGTACTCGGAGGTTCCACAGCGGAGGAAGACGTTTCCTTCTTCGCCTAAGTCCGCAGGATCGTCGACCAGAGTCCCCTCGATTTTCCCGATTCCGTCTTTCTGCTTGGTCTCCCCATCCTCGACGTATTTCTCGTAGGGGTTCTGGCAGAATTCCTTGCCCGCTCGCATCTTGTCGAACTCGCCCGAAAATGTCCCTCGTCCGTACTTGGTTCCCCAAACGTTATTCTCGACCGGAGTGTGGCGCGCTGTGATAGTATGACGCTTGTATATCCCAGTCAGTTTGTTGTAGGGCTTATCGTACTCACAGAAGAGGTTATTATACGCGAGAGAACTGGAAAATGCTAGTAATAAGAACTCCTTGAGGTTCTGATTCTCTACGCGGTCAATCTCTGCTAAAAGCTTCGATAGGCAAAGCAGTTGCCTGTCGTTGAACATCTGGTCATAGGTCTCGAAACCATGTTTCCGAGCACGATCAGAACTCCCACGGTAACGTTCTGTAGTTGGGTAGGGCAATTCATCTCTGTTGTCATTTAGTTCAGCAGATGCTTCAGCAAAGAGATCACGGTCAAATTCGGTCGCTGGTTTGTAGCCCTTCTCATCTGTCTCGGGACAATAATATTCAACAGCGTAAAGCGATTGGTCTGCTTTCCCAAATCGTTCAACGCTCTCAATAATCGACATCTCTGGCTGCTCGTCACAGTGAGGGCAGGTGTATGTACCTCGATTCACATTACCTGCATCTTTCGGAACGAACTCGTTGGGACATTCAGGGCACTCAGTATCCGTCCGATAATCGTCAGTCTCAAAGACGTGCCAGCAATCGGGACATACGACGTTGTAGTGATCGTCCTTTGATGAGCGAGCGTTGGCTAGCCGATAATCCTTGAACAGCGCAACATCTTCCCCGCAGTTCCGGCACGGCAGTTCATTTACCCAAAAGTGGTACATTGAGTCTGCGTAGTGGTCGTCTCCCTCGCAGTGTGGACACTCGGTGCGGTAGTAGTCCTGAATCTCTTGCCCCACGCTTTCTTCTATCTCCGCCAGCGTGGCGTCCAACTCATCGAGATCGACCGGCTCGACTTCCTTCTTCACAACGAACCACGCGACGGGATTCAGTTCACTCCCGATCGCGTTACATCCCATCCGGATCGATTCCACGATGCTCGTCCCGCCGCCCATGAACGGGTCGAGGACCGTCTTATCACCGAAGTCGATGTCTTCGAGGTAGTAGTCCCACAGTGCATCCGGGTTTTCCCAGTCAATCTCTGGGAGGCCGTTGTCTTCACTAAACGTCGACTGGCGCTCACCGTCGACGTTCATCTCCTGATCCGCGAGCGCGTACAGGATCATCGTCCGGAAGACCGAGCCGAGCCGGCGTGCCCACCACTTGTGCATGGTGTAGACCGGGCGGTAGTACCGCTTTGCGTGGGCTTCCTTTTCTGCGATCTCGTTCACTTGATCGATCGGAAACGAGATTTCTATCGGGCGTCGGGGAGTGTCTTCGTTCATAGGTTATAGACTGAACTCGATTCGGGGAGTGATACACTCGGTGAGGCTGAGGCCGCCGTGCGTGAACGTTGAGTACTTGCCGCGCTTCGGCCAGGTGTAGCGACCGATGGGCATGTAGAAGCCGTCCGATTCGACGACGATCTCCTCGTCAACGAGTACGGAGGCATCCACGTCGGCGATACTCTCGAACCGACTGCCGAACATCTCCTGTAGTCGATTCTTGTTTCGTTCACCGACCGGGAAGGTGTTTCCGGAATCGAGCCGCACGTACCCGTGATCGGACCCGACGACGACGCGATCCGTGTCGAGCTGGTCGATGATCCGACTGAAGGTCTGTTCGGTCTTTTCGTACATCTCCTCGATCGTCGAGAGCTTCGTCTTGCCCTCTTGGATGTTTTCCAGCAGCGCGTCCGGGAACCGACACCAGACGAGATCTTCGTCGCCGTCGAGCGTGGGATCGTCGTCTTTGACATCTGTCGTCTTGTACTCCCGCTTGATCTCCTTGTACCCGACGCGCTCGCGGTACGGGATCGTTTCTGATGGAACCGAAGAAAACGAGTATCCGACCGCCGGATCGTACCCTTCGTCGCTGAGGAATTCTGTGAGGAGAGCGGCCTCGCGGACACTCATCGCATCCATCACGATGAAAGTCCCATCTTCCGGGATTTCGAGCGCCGAATCGTTCACGCAGTGGTTCGGCAGGATATCACTGTAGAACTCGTGGTAGACCTCGACGAGCAACTGCTCATAGTTCTTCATCTGCCCCTCGCGGCTGTAGTGGTCGCTCACCGTGTCGCCGCTCGGACTCCATATCCCCCACATAGACTCCCAAACGCTCTCGACTGGATCGTCCGCCTCGACGAGTCCGGTCAGTGCTTCAGTCCTGAACTTCACGCTCGATCACCACCGTTGCCTCGATGTGATTCGCAGCCGGTAGCTGCTCGATCAGTTCGATCAGCGGCTCTTTGGTGAGGCTATCCACGTCGAAGGAGACATCGAGACTCGACACGGTGTCCGTATCCCCGTTCACACGCGATTCAGCCTGACTACGGAGCACCCGGGACGACGGCCCCTCGAACTGGAGCGTCTTTGTCTCGGTCTCCGTGGCGACTGTCGTCTCCGTTTCATCGCTCCCGGTATCGCTCTCCGTCACTCCCTCGTTTGCACCGGGGGTCGACGTGGTGATCGTCTTCTGCCCGTCGGTCGCTGTCTCTGTCTCCGTCGTTCCGGTGGTCTCTGTTACCTCTTCCCTGCTTTCCGTGTACACGACTTCGTCAAGGTTGTCCGGATGGTGGATCGTGAGTTCGTCGTCGAGATCGGGAAGTCTGTCGCCCTTGTGCTTCGCATAGAACTTCCCCCGGTCGCCTTCGAGGACGATCTTCTCGTCGCGGAAGAGCTGTCCCAGCGCCGACGCGAACACACTCCGGTCGAGCAGTACGGGCATCCGGCGGAACTGGTGGAAGTCGTTCAACATCGACTCGATCGCGATGCCATTCTCGAAGTCACGAACCTCCTCGACGATCTTCTCACCGACGTATGCCTTGTCACGACCGACCTTGTTCTTCACGTCCTGTACATCGGCCGTGACGCTCTTCTTCCGCATCCGGAGTCCGCCGTCGCTGTCCTGGCTCCACTTGACCCAGCTTCCATACCTGTCCCGCAGTTCGTTCCGTAGCTCTCGACGTTCGTCTTGGATGATCTTGTCCAATTCACCGTTCTCGTCATCGACTTTGCCTCGGAGGTTCTCTGCACCCAATACTCTCGCGGCCTTGCTGATGATCTCGTTGTCGTCTCGAATCTTTTGGTTGGGCGTGACGAACAGGGCCGTGTTTCCATAGGTCCGCGACTCGAAGAAGTCCTCCAGCTCCGACTGCAGTGCGCCATTCGATAGGTAATCCAGCGTCACGACGACTGAAATTGAGTTCGTATCAGGCACATCGTCGTCGTCATGGACGTACACATCTCCGTTCCACACTTCGTCTTTGACCACTTCCCCGAGCTTTGCTTCGATCGAGTTCCGGTCTTGGTTCAGGATTCGCTCTTGCTCGCGAGTGACGAGGGCTGTCAGTTTGGGATCTTCCGTGATGTAGTAGTGTTCTTTTTGCTCGTCCCGGTCGAGATAGTGGGCCGTCCCGTAGAGGCTTCCTAGCGACATATCGAGCTTCGAGATCGACGTTTTTCCCGGTTTGTACGTCCCAAGCAAGCACTCCGTCACTGACGCCATCTGAGACCGCTCGTCGAGCGTGTAGAGTAGGACCGTCTTCAGGAGGTCACCCCCGTAGTCGATATCCTCGACGGCGTCCAGGTCTGAGACGTAGCGGTTAAACAGCGTCTGGTTGATCCCACGGAACGCTGCTGCCTCGATGTCCGACGTGATGAGGAGGTTTGTCTTGTCGTGATATTTGCGAACCGTATCGGCAAGGACGTTCATCGCACCACGGACGTTCTGCCGTTCTTGTCCCCCTTCGTAGAGGCTGTTGAGTAGATCGAGAAGTTCGGGATGGAACGGATACGTTTCCACCATCCGATTCTCGTATCGCTTCTCCTCTTCGAGTTCGATGGGGTAGCCGTACCCGTCGACGAACTCTTGCACGACATCTCGAACTCCACTCTCGTCGATCTCGTCTCGACTCGTCTCGAAGAGTCGATGGAGAATGATTCGTTCCCTGTCGCCGGTCGCGTTCAGATCCACCGAGTACGGGTTAGTTCTGTCGAGGATACGTTTCAGATCCTTGCTCTTGTCCAACAGTGTGGTGAAGACGAGGAGGTTCTCATCAGGATCGTTTGCTACCTCCAGCAGATTCTGGAGGAAGAACTCGTTACGATTCAGAAGTTCTTCGTTCGCCTGCTTGTCGAAGGATTCCCACCACGTCTCGATTTCGTCGAAGAAGATTGCGGCGTGCTCGTCAGCAACCAGTTCTTCGATATGGTCCGTGGTCGGATACCGATCGATGTCGTCGAGGAGATCTTCTCCACCCAAATCGCGGAATATCGGTTCCCAAACCAGATCAGCGTCGGTTTTACTGGTCGACAAGATCGACGCACGCGCAGAGTCCGGAAGGCTGAGTGGAATATCCCAGCTATCGAGCCAGTCTTGAGCGACAGTAGGGTCGTTGAATAGATGATAGAGTACCAAGAGACCGTGCGACTTACCAGCCCCATACGGACCGGAAAGGGTGATCGCACCCTGACTATCACGGCCATTCAGTTTGTTCTCCACGTGCTCAAACGCACTCTGCAGGGCATTCGAGGGGTAGGTCATCGAAAGGAGCTGCTGGGAATTGTTCTCCAACCGATCACTGGACTCGCCTACTTTGTGAGCCTGGAGAACCCCTTGGAATCGCCCCTCCGTCACTTCCTCGCGCGGCGTGAGGAATTCGGAGATAGTCATGGGATACTCTCCGCAACTGTTACACTTCATACTTTCCACCGACTTGTCGAGAAATGTCGGACTGCCTTTTTCCTGGAGGCCACCCACTACCACCGCTCAACCACCCTTTCCAGCGCCGCTAGTACTGCCTGTTTTGCGCTGCTTGAGTCCCCCTCTTTCCCCTGATCCGCTGCTCTTCGATTCCGGTGCTGCTGGGAAGCAGTTAATATTACTGCTACCACCTGCTTCTCGCCCCTCGCTCAAGCAAAGATTTGCGCTGCTTGAGGGCGCTCTCTTCCCTGTTCTCGCTGCTCTCCGATCCCGACCAACGAGACCGCCCCTTCAGCGGGGGCAAACCACCGCTTGAGCACCCCTTTCTGACTGCTCTTCTCCCTTCGCTTCGGATCGAGCGGGAACGACCACCGCTCAAAGCGTGCTTTCGCCGCTGCTCGTACTGGTGCTTGAGCGCTGCTTGAGGGCGCTCTTTCCTCTGTTTTTGCTCTTCGTCGAGACGAAGCGAACGAGCAGCGGCGAAAGGGGCAGAAATCTGCCCCCGATACTGGTGCTTGAGCGCTGCTTGACACTGCTCTACTGCTTGTTTTTGCTCAACCAAGCAGAAGCACCCCCTCAAGCACCCTTTTGCCCCTACTTGCTGTGCCGGTCTGAATCCGATCTATGCGAGCCTTGATTCCTCGAACTCTCGATTCACCACTTCGGCAGTCGGCGCATTCAGGTACGGCTCCACAGCGGAGAACGACGACCACCCACCGACTTCCATCACCACGCGCGGATTCATCCGCTCGCGGACCAACAGCGTCTGTGCGTAGTAGCGCCGGAGATCGTGACTCGACACCTTCTGCCAGTCGGAGTCGCTGGTCTCCTCTGCGACGCGCTCTGCGGTCGCCGTGACCCGTCGCTGGACGGAGCGCTCACTCAGGTCGATGATCAGTTCGTCGCGATCGATCCCCTCGACGTTGGCGTAGCGGAGTAGCTCACTCTCGACTTGCTCGGGAAGGTAGGCGTCGCGAGGCTTCCCACCGCTCCCTTCGGTGTCCTTTCCCTTCGGAACGCGAAGCCGGGCGTGGCCGTCGACGTGCTTGATGTGCTCCGGGTGGATCTGCGGGATCTCGAAAGACCGGAGTCCGACTTCTCCGCCGAGCTGGACGATCAGGGAGTCGCGGTAGCTCCCGGCGCTCTGCTTGAGGGTCTTGTACTCGTCCGGCGTGAGCCAGCAGCGATACGAGTGGTGGTTCTCGTTGCGCTCGATTCGCATGGATAGTTCTCAATGACAAGTCCGACATCATAAACCACCGTTTGGCCCAGACTGGGGCGGATCAGCCTGCTATAGAGGCTCCCGTGTCGTAGTTCTTGATGAACTAAGACAGAATGTATCTGGTCGACGATCCCGGAACCTAGAAGTATTCTGTTTCATCTACCACTATAAATGCCTCATATGGCACAAGATTATATGGTAATTGACATATCAGATACAACCCTCTAATGCTGTATTATTATGATGAAAAATGGCCTCAACCGATGGTGTATATTAATATTCAGTGAGTACATTCTATTCTATAATGCCAACCTGCCCTGACTGCAGTTTAGGTACGGATATTGAGACATACAGTAAGTCCACTGGATCAGGTAACTCTGGCTCTAGCCTTGATTGGAAAACATGTGATGAGTGCGGTGAGCCATTCATTCCCTGATATGAGTGGGGAAAATACAGAGGACAGCAGCCCCAATATTGACAATATAGATTTTCCATCTTCGAGAGAAGGTCTCGAAGAATTACGAATTAGGTTTGATTCAGAAGACAGACGTGCAGAAGCCATTGAAACAAAAGCAGGAACGGTCTTTGCATTAAATGCGGTAATTGTGTCTGCTACCTCGCTATTAGCGGGTATTCCACGATGTCTACTGATTGCCATTCTTTTCTTTTCCATAGTCTCAGCAGTACAAGCTTTGCGGGTTCTTGGAACATACGATTATCAGCGACCAATGAAAAATGCAAAGAATATCTCTAGATATATCTCCCTCGAAGAAAATGAATTTCACACTAAGTTTGTCGAATTGTATATTAAATCTATAAATAATAATCAAGAAGTAAATGAAAAAAGGATTGGAATGTTTCGCCTATCGGTATACCTCACAATGATTTCCATCCTAATCTTAACTGCTACTACGATATTGTCACAACCAGCCTCGACAGCTCAGCCTTCATCTGAAAATAGTACCCAGTTTTTATATACGCTGTTTGTAAAACCACTTCTATGACAATTTGTATATCTCTCCTATGTGAGAATGATGAGGTTGCTCTAATTGGAGCAGACCGAATGGTTACAGATCGTGGGTTACCTATTGAGTTTGAGACCAGTGATTCGAAATATAAGCAATATCGGTCAGAACAAGTCGAATTCGCTATTTCATCTGCAGGGGTTGCTCTACCGCCTTCAACAATCCACCGGGCAGTTAGCAGTTCAGTTGATGAAATTGAGACTCTTCTACAAGTCGTTAATCTAGTCAAGAAGACATATATAAACATCAAACAAAAGAAATTCGAAGAGGAGTTCTTAGAGCAACGGGGAATTTCTTTTGAAGAGTTCTACGATTCTGGAATGCACAATTCGGGTCGGGGGGAAACGTGGGACAAATTTTACAGCGACTTTGAGCTTAACTTAGATGTTATTGTGTCGGGACTGGACCAAAGAGGAGCAAACACTTATCGTGTATCTGATGGAGGAGCATTTGATGGGCTCACAGAGTCGTTTGAAAGTATTGGATTTGATGCAATCGGTTCTGGATCAAACTTAGCTCGTGATACTCTTACAAGTAGATACTCTCGAGATCTGAGCGTTGAAGAAGGATTGTACGTTCTATATGCTGCGTTACAGAACTCATCTCAAGCTCCGGGCGTTGGAAGTGAGTTTGATATAACTGTGATTGACTCATCTGGGCCGCGAGAGATCCAGGCTGAAGAAATTGCCACACTTAATAAGGCGTTTTATGACATGGAAGAGGCTAACCCGTATCCAGAGGCCATAGGCGAACAACTTGATATATAGGAGAAAATTAGCGCTCTGTACTTCCTAACGGATTCCTCTCTTCTACGTCGGCGGAATCAAGCACGGTGTTCGCATCTCTCACCCGAAGCTCTTTTAACGACTTTCCACCGCCGGGTTCTCGTTTCTCAGAGCCGTTCATCTCAGATACACGCTAGGTCACCATCCTATTAAAAGTTAGTAAAGCTTGAGGCTTTTAGACAGAGTACAAATAAGGTAGAACATTGACTAGGATCTTCCTTAATCCGTAGGCATATCTTACTAATTGTCTCAGTGTGTCTCAAAGACATTCTCAACATTCTACCTGATTATGTTCTTTTGAGCTCGCTGTTCATAGCGTAGATTCTACCCTTCTCTTTTAAGTTTTCAATATCCCTCTTCAGCAACTCCTGATCAAATCTCACCCTCTCAGCAATCTCGTCAGCTGTCGCTCCATCTATTTCCTGAACAAGGCTAAGGATCGTCTTGCGCCTTTCTCGTTGACTCTTCGACTGCCCTGTCTCAATGATATCTGCATCAAACTCACCCTCCTCGGGATCGTATCCGACCTGTTTCATGGACTTCGTCACGAGCTTGATAGCCCGCTCCACGTCCTCGATCTCTACAGTATCCGAAAGCCGGACCCGCGCACTAGACTCCGCAAGCCTCTGAATCGCCTCGACCTTCCGGAACGTCAGCGGAATCGGTGAGTCGTCGTCTTGGTCTCCAGCACTCGCGCGGAACTCGACGAAGAATTGCTTGAGTCGCTCCGCGACTTCATCGTCCTCGATGATCGGACGGCAGGTCTGCTTGGCGTGAGCGACGTAGGCTCGCATCACCGACCGCTCGATCGCCGGTTCGACCCGCTGCTGCTCTGCCTCACTCAGCTCCTCCCCACGAGTATGACGACCTGCTGCCTGCCGACTCTGGACCATATGCTCGACTACTTCGGCGTCGTCTTCCCGATCGGGCTGGTCAGACACCATAAACATTAGATCGAACCGAGAGAGCAGCGTCGGACCCATGTCGATCTGCTCGCCCTTCGGCCGGTAGCGCTCGAAGCGACCGTTCTTCGGATTCCCCGCGGCCAGTAGCGAGGTACGAGCGTTCAGCGTGGCGTTGATCCCGGCCTTGTTGACGTGGACCTGCTGGCTCTCCAGGGCGTCGTGCATTGAGGACACCGCGTCGGATTGCATTTTGTCGATCTCATCGACGCAAGCGATTCCGCCATCGGCCAGCACTAGCGCCCCGGCTTCCAGCCCCCACTCGGTATCTCCGAAGTCGTCAGCGACCGCCGCCGCGGTCATGCCTGCTGCCGTCGCACCCTTCCCCGAGGCGTAGGTCGACCGGGGTGCGATCTGGTCGACGTAGCGGAGGAAGGTGGACTTGCCACAGCCGGGGTCTCCCAGAAGGAGCATGTGCCAGTCGCCGCGGTCGCGGCTGCCGTCGGGGTACTCGTGCGCCCACCCGCCGAAGAGCTGCAGTGCGACGGCGAGTTTGACGTACTCGTCCCCCCGGTGCTTCGGGTTGATCGAGTCGATCAGGAGCTGGTACGGATCACCGCGCTCGCCGCTCGCGATGGCTTCGATCTCGTCGCGGTGCTCATCTACGTCGACATCATCGTAGTCGCTCTCCTCTTTCACCACTGCCCGCGCGTCGAGGTTCGTATCGAAGTCGAGGCCCTGCTCTGTGGTCGGTTCCTCGATATCCAGCATACCGGTCAGAACCACCCTGTCCCCAGCGTCGAAGCCTTCGATCAGGTCGTCTTCGAGATGAACGTCGACGCTCGGAGCGTCGCCGCCCTTCGTCTGCTCGGGCGGTTGCTGGAGTCGGGCGTACTGGTGGTCGATCCAGCTACTCGCACCGGCGTCAAGCCTGAACGGCCCTTGCCGTTCACACCCCTGGCATTCGTGAGGTTCATTCAGTGTATCGCCCGTTTGTGGGATTGTCGTCTGGCTCCCGCAGCGCTGGCACTCCCACGTCGCTTCGGTGAGTCGGGGCTTCACGTCCGAGACCTTCTGAACCTGCCCGCGGATGTCCAGTAGCTGGCCGATGTTTTCGTGTCGAGAGACTTCGGACACGTCGAAGACATCCGTCTCGGGGAGGTTGTAGAGTCGGACGTGCGCGCCGTCGAGATCGACAGCGACCGGAAGATCGTACAGTGCGAGCGCGTCCTCCAGGTGCTCCTGCATCTGCTGGGGATAATCGCGAACGTCGTCAGCGATATCGGGATCGAACCGATACAGGTCGTCGTAGTCGACATAGAGGGACTTCTGTTCGCGCGGGTAGTGTTGAGCGAGCTGTCCGATCTCTTCCGAGTAGTAGTCCCGGAAGAATGCTATCAGGTCGTCGATGAGTTCGTGGTTTTCGGGCATCGTGTGTTTCTGTGAAGTCTTCACAACAGCCGCGCAGGCTGTTGATCCGTGTGATGAGCGAGCGGTGCGAGCGGATTGCGAGCGGACTAACAGCTATCCGATAGTTGTTTACAGACCCGTCCTACCCTGCAAATCCTAAGGGTTCAGACGGTTTCGCTGAAACCGGACCATCTCGGTGGGGGCTTCCCCCATCGCGGCTGTTGTGAGGACTTCACAGATTCTCGCCCTCCTCGTCAGCCGTGTACTTGCGGGGGAGCGTCCCGGCGTCGAGATCGAGACGAAGCTCACCATTCTCGTACCTGAGTGCCTTCCCGTCGATCAGCCGTGCGGCGCGTTCCATATCCCGGTAGATCGTCGTCCGGTCGATATCCGGGAAGTGGAGCGCTTCCTCCGCTTCGTCGCGGTCGACGGTCGCTGCAGGCGGCTCGTCGCGCCGCTCACGCGCTTTCGCCGCGCGGTGAAGGTGCTGGACCAGCGTGACCGCGCGCTGCTTGCCGGACATCTTGTCGGCGTTCTCGACGACTTCGAGGATGTCGGTGCGCGCGTCGAGTCGCGCGACTTCCGCTTCGAGTTCGTCGATCCGTTCGTCGCGCGCTTCCAGCTCGTTCTCTACCTCCTCGCGTTGCTCTCGCTCGTCGTGGAGTTCCTCACGGAGTCCCGAGACTTGCTTCGAGAGCGCGTCCATCCGTGCAGACAGCTCCTGCACGGTAGTTTCGAGGCTCTCTTCCCCGGGGTTTGCGTCGGGAGAATCGACTCCATCGCCACGGTCTGCGGGGTCGGAATCGCTCACGCCGACCACCCCCGGACAGACCCCCGGCTACGGGGGAATGTCGTTCCAGCATGTAAACCGAGAAGGGTATGCCGCCTCCCGGATTTGAACCGGGGACAGCCCGATCTTCAGTCGAGTGCTCTCCCAGTCTGAGCTAAGGCGGCGCGCATTCGTGAGGTAGCCGAGGGTATCAAAAAGGATTTCGAAAGCGGGCGGCGGGTCAGAGTGAGTGACACACCAAGTGTCTCAGAGAGGTCCCTCGTAGACGACTTCGTCGGGAGTCGCGCCCGCGAGTTCGATCTGTCGGCGGTCGGTTCCGGTGTAGCCGTGGCGTTCGTAGAACGCTCTGGCGCGGTCGTTATCGGCGAGCACGCGGATGTGGAGGTGTTCGAAGTCCCGGTCACGGAGACGGTCGGCGACGGTCTCGAACAGGCGTGAACCGATGCCAGCGCCCCAGTGGTCCGGGTGGACGTAGATCGCGTGGAGACTGGCACAGTCCGCGTCGGCGTCCTCGCGCTGGCCGGCGACGGCGTAGCCGACGACGGTGTCGTCGACGGTCGCGACAGGAGTGGCGGTGTCGCTGTCAATGATCCCGTCGCGGACGACCGCATCGGCGTACCACTCATCGACCTGTTCGTCGACGGCGTCGGACCCGATGATGTCGTCGTACGTTGCGTGCCAGGTGGTGCGAGCGACGTGCTGGATCGCCTCGATATCGGCTGTCTGCGCGGGGCGGACGGTCACCATCGTTCCAGCCCACGACGGCCAGTCAGAAACCAGTTCGGCCAGGAAGGTCAGGGCAAGAAGAGATCGGCCGTATCGTACTCGGCACCGCAGTCGTCACACTCGTAATCGGTCCCGTTGGCCGTCGAGACGTGCCCGCCACAGTCGGGACACGTAGAGCCGTCGATCATCACCAGTGGTATCTTGTGACACGGTATAGCTCTTTCGGCCACCGATCACGTGCCTGCGATGAGTGGGTTCCGTCCGAGGACGAGGACTGCGACGAGCAGGACGAAGTAGGTGACGAGACCCCAGCACAGCACCGCGAGGGCCGGCGGACCGACAGCGAGGTATGCCAGCAGGCCGCCGATGAGCAGCGCCGCCGTACTCCCGATCTGGACGGTCGGGCGCTCCCAGAGTCGTGCGACCGTGTCAGCGCGAAGGAAGACACCCTCGACGAACAGTGCGCACATGAGACCGGACAAGGCCGGTCCTGGTCGTGCGAGCGTCCAGAGAGCGTTCTCAGTGAGGAGGACGCCGAGCAAAACAGTCAGCACGCAAAGCGCAAGCACAGCGTCTCGGCGGTAGGTCGGCATCGGGATCTGTGAGTCGAGCACGGGGCGCGACCGGCAAACCGGTGTCGGTGACCCCAAAGTATGTATCGTTCGCGCCGGCACGTCGGCCCGTATGGTACACTGCCCTGAATGCCAGACAACCCTCGCGAGTATCGACGATATCGAATTCGCCGAGACCGATTCGGCGACCGGCTTCATCAGAGCCTCCAAACGCTTCTACACCGCCAACTGCGCCGCCTGCGGCGTGACGATCGGCAGCGGCGTCGCCGGTGCGAAGTCCAACGGAGGTGCGGTCTGATGGCCCACTGTCCCGAGTGCGACGCAACGCTCGACACGCCCGAAGACGTGGAGTTCGTCGACATGGACTCGGAGAACGGCTTTTTCACCGCCGCAAAGCGGTTCTACCTCGTCGCCTGCGCCGACTGTGGCGTGGCGATCGGCAGCGGCGTCGCCGGCGCGATGTAGGGCCGGCGTCGTCTCCCACGAACACCACGATCCCGACAGCGACGACCGAGGGAAAGGACAATACCGCCCCGGGTCGTTGGCGTTGCTATGACAGACACTGTTCTCGTCGAAGATGTCATGTCGACGCCGATCGAGACCATCGCACCGGACGCGACCGTCCGAACGGCCGCCGAGCAGATGCGAGCGCACGACATCAACGGCCTGTTCGTCCCCGGCGCACAGGCCGGCATCGTCACGACGACAGATGTCGTCGCCGTCGTCGCCGACAGTGACGACCCCGAAACAGTCGTGGTCGGGGACGTGATGACCTCACCAGTCGAGCGGGTCAAGACCGACACGGAACTGAACGAAGCGGCCGCGATGATGATCAACTTCGGCATCAAACACCTGCCCGTGATGGACGACCACGGCGACTACGTCGGGATGGTTTCATCCACCGATACCACGACCGAGTTCGCCTGAGCCAATGGGCAGAACCGTCAGACCGTCGTCGAACCACAACACACACCACGCGGGCGACCGCCACTTCGGGCATGAGTCCGACCGTTGCCGCCCTGCGAAACCAGATCCGCGTCGCTGTCGGCCGCTACGAACGACACACCTCGTCGGCCTTCACCAAGGAAGCGCTGGCCGCGATCTGTGACCACGTCGACGCCGATATCGACACGGACCCCACCCCGCCGAAGGCGGCGATGCGCGCCGCGATCCTCGTCGCGATCGGCGAGACTGACGACGCCGATCCGTCCGCCCACGAATCGGCCTTCCGAAAGGCCCAACTGCAAGCAATCGCCGACACGCTGGACGCACAGTCATAGAGACGAAGCGGTGTCGTTGCGTGCCGGCTGTCGTCGTCACGGGGGAGACGGCCGGCGGGACGACGGCGTAAATCGAGCGAAATCGCGAGTACGCTCACAGAGCTTCCGTCTCCGCGACGTACTGCTCGACGACGTCGAGGAAAGCAGGATCGTGCGCCTCGTCGACGTGGTCGATGTTCCAAAGCCCCGAGCGTCGGATTTCGGGAACCGGCGAGTACGTGCCCAGCCAGTCGCCGTCGCGCATGTCGAGAGGGTCAGACTGGACGTTACTCACGAGCGCCAGCGCGTTCCGTTCGATAGCGGCGCGATCACTGTCAGGACCTGGCTCGTCGTCGACCGCCAGCCAGAGGAACGGGAGCGAACCGATGTACTCGGTGACGCGCCGTTCGAGACCCGTCTCCTTGAGTCGAATCTCGCGCTCTGCGCTACTGCCCGCCCCCCAGTCGGGATAAACCGCTGTCAGACCGTCACGTTCACAGAGCGCCTCACCCACGCGCTTGCGAAAGACAGATCCACGGTGATTGCCCCCACCTGCGAACGTCCCGCTGTTGATCCCGCGATGTGCCCGAAGGCGATCCCACAGCGACGTGCCACTCCCGCTCGAGACGGCGTGGGTCCCGATCCGCGTCAGGCGAGGCTGACCACCACTGTGAAACTCATCGCGAGCGAAAAAGAAGTACACACCACGCGTGGGCCAGTCCATATAGCCAGTACAGTCATCGAGATACCGCATCCCTCCGACAGCCTGCTCCAAGTCCGCCAGAAGATCGTAAAATCGATCGAGATCGGTAACGCGACTCATTGGCCGCCGTTCGAGAGCGCCAGTCAAAGAAACTGCGATGGCAACTGCAATCCGGCCAGTCACGAGTCTCAGATGTGAGGGCCCTGACGGATTCGAACCGAGTGCAGACTCACTCCGTCCGTCTGCCGGAATGTGAATCCCCGTGTGCCACCTGCTGCGCACTGTCGTTCACAGCAAAATGGGCCCTGACGGATTCGAACCATCGACCACTCGGTGACCCCTTCCACCTCGCGGACGAGCGTGGAAATATGAGCCGAGCGCTCTCACCAGACTGAGCTAAGGGCCCTCGTTTCCGGATTCCCGACCGGTCGACAAAATTCTACCGTCTTCGAGGGCTGCGACTGATCGGCTCAAGTCCTGACGTGTCGGGTCATCACCGGGGACGAGAGCCAGAGCATCTGCTTCTCGTCTGTCGTCGCCGGGAGAAGGACGCCATCGAGAGACTGCGTCTCTCGGGCCGTGAATTTCGAGGAAGTTCACGCCACGATCAGGAATCGGTGATTCCTGATTGGCCCGAAAATCGCCGGGCGATTTTCGGACACCGCCAGGGCTCGAACGAGCCAAGACGTTCCGGGCGTGTGACCTCACTCCGTTCGGTCGTTCCGGGGCTGCAACTCGTCGGCCCGAGCCCTGGGATGGCGCGTTTCGGAGTGAAAACTGCTCGCTTCGCTCGCAGTGTTGTACGCCGAAAACGACGCCATCGAGAGACTGCGTCTCTCGGGCCGTGAATTTCGAGGAAGTTCACGCCACCGCCAGGGCTCGAACCTGGGACAACCACGTTAACAGCGTGGTGCTCTACCAACTGAGCTACGGCGGCTCGCACTCGGTGATAGCCCGAGTTGTTAAATAGGACTTTCGCTTTCCGTCTGCCATCGACACGCTTTCACGCACGCCTCGCAAACCCGGGTTCATGAGCGACGAGGTCGACGCCGTCATCGAGCGGGTGCGCGAGCGGGTGACACCCGACGAGGACGAGCGATCGGAGTTACAGGCAGTCGCAGCGCGGTTACGGGAGCGAGCCGAGGCGGCCATCACCGATCTGCCCGTCGAGGCGCGGGTCGTGCAGGTCGGGTCGACGGCCCGTGAGACGTGGACCGCTGGCGACCGGGACGTGGATCTGTTCGTCTGTTTTCCAGCCGATGTAGCGCGCGAGCGACTGGAAGAGTACGGGCTGGATGTGGGCCACACCGTGCTTCCGGATGGCCACGAGGAATACGCCGAACACCCATACGTGAAGGGGGTCGTCGAGGGCTACGACGTGGATCTGGTGCCGTGTTACGACGTGGCCGACGCGACCGCGATCCAGTCAGCCGTCGACCGCACGCCCTTCCACACGCGCTATCTCGACGAGCACCTCGACGACGAACTCGCGGGGGACGTGCGGGTCTGCAAGCAGTTCATGAAAGGCATCGGCGTCTACGGCAGCGACCTCAAGACCCGTGGCTTCTCGGGGTATCTGACCGAACTGCTGGTGCTCGAACACGGCGGCGTCCGGCCACTCGTCGAAGCGGCGTCCGACTGGTCGCCACCAGTTCGCTTCGACCCCGAAGACCACGGCACCGTCGAGTTCGACGATCCGCTGGTGATGATCGACCCGACCGATCCCGAGCGCAACGTCGCCGCGGTGCTGTCGGCCCGACAGCTCGCGACGTTCCAGCACTACGCTCGCGAGCTCCTCGCTGACCCCCGGCTGTCCCTGTTCGAACCCGACGAGCCGGTGCCGATCGGCGCCGGAACTGTTCGCGAGCGTGTCGCCGCCCGCGGGACGACGCCGGTCGCGCTCGTCTTCGACGCGCCCGAACTGGTCGACGATCAGCTCTGGCCCCAGCTCGTCCGGTCGCTGTCGGGCCTGACCGACGCACTCGATCGGTACGGCTTCGACGTACTACGTGCCGAGACCTTCGCCGACGAGTCGGCCGTGCTCTTTGCCGAACTCGAAGTCGCCGAGCGACCAGCGATCGAGCGCCACGAGGGACCGCCGGTCCACGTGCGCGCCCACGCCGAAGGCTTCTATCAAAAGTACGCCGACAGCGACGCGGTCGGGCCGTACATCGACGGCGACCGCTACGTCGTCGAGCGCGAGCGCGAGTACACGACGGCGACGGCCCTGCTCGAAAGCGACGCCGTCTTCGACGTGGCACTGGGCGCACACGTCGAGTCGGCACTCGAAGCGGGCTACGAGGTACTAGTCGGTGGAGAAATCGACACACTCGCCGCGGAGTTCGGCGTCGAACTGGCGCGTTACTTCGACCCGAAGCCCTGATCGGCGAGGGCATCGAGCACGTCGCGGGCGTCGTCGTCGACCCCGCCGTCGGGCTGTGAGGGCTGGTAGCCGTCGAACACCTCGTGGACGGTGGTGATGCTGTCGGTCAGCGTATCGAGGTTGTAACCACCTTCCAGAACGAAGCCCAATCCGGCGTCACAGGTCTCGGCCACGTCGCGCATCCGCTGGGTGAGCAAGCCATAGCCCTCCGAAGAGACACGCATCCGCGAGATCGGATCGTGACGATGGGCGTCGAAGCCGGCACTGACCAGTACCAGATCCGGGTCGAACTCCTCGATGGCCGGCCCGATCAGTTCGTCGACCGCAGCCAGATAATCGACCGTGTCGGCACCCGGCGAGAAGGGGACGTTCAGGTTCGTCATCGCGCCCTCGTCCACACCGGTCTCTTCGATTTCGCCGGTGCCGGGGTACAGCCCGTCCTCGTGAATCGAGGCGTAGAAGATATCACCGCGATCGTAGCAGATATCTTGGGTCCCGTTGCCGTGGTGCACGTCCCAGTCGAAGATTGCGACGCCGTCGGCCCCGTCGTTCAGCGCGGACTGGGCGGCGACGACGGCGTTGTCGATGAAGCAAAATCCCATCGCGTCGTCCGCGACAGCGTGGTGACCTGGCGGTCGCCCGAGCGCGAACGGTGTCTCGCGGCCGTCGGCACCCGCAAGCGCCTGCTGTGCGGCCCACTCGGCCAGTCCGGCACTGGCCAGCGCCGCCGGCCACGTCGCCTCGACGGCGACGGTGTCTGCATCCCAGTTGCCACCGCCATCCTTGCAAAAGGCCTTGATCTCGTCGACGTAGTCGGACTCGTGGACCGCCCGAACGAGCGCTTCGTCGACGTCGTTTGCGGCGACGTACTCGACGCCGTGGTACTCCGCGAGGCCGCGCCGGATCGCCCGGAGTCGGTCGGGACTCTCTGGATGGCGCGGACCCGTATCGTGGTCGAGACAGACCTCGCGGTAGCCGAAGTTCATTCAGTTAGTAATATTGTTCGAGTTCGAAGTACGTCTCGATGTCGTCGGCCGTGACCGTCCGCCGGTCGGCGTGGCGCGCCAGTTCCGCAGCGGCAGCGGCCACGTCGTCGGCGTAGGCTTCGAGGATGGTCGCGAGCGCGACGCGAGCGTCCATCGCGACCCGGTAGTTGTCGTCGATGTCGAGTCGTGCGATCCGATCGACCGGTGCGACCGGGAGTTCGAGCGCGTCCTTGTCACGGATATCGTCGATTTCGAAATCAGCGGGCATCAGCGTCTTGCGCCCGTCGGTCGTCGCCTGCTCTGCGGCCGCGACGGCCAACTCGGCCCCGTACTCCTGAATCCGGCGGGCCAGTTCCTCCGCGGCCTCGGCGCTCACCCGTAATCCACCCGCGTTCCGTCGGATCACGGTGTCGACGGGCGCAAACGGTAACTCGACGCTCATACCCAAATGCGGGGCTGTCGCGGTCTTAAGGGTTTCCGTAACGGTGCTCGTCGCGTCAGACGGACGAGTGGCGCTGTTGTCCCGGTCGACCGAACACGTCGGTCGGCCGACGGTAGAATCGACGAGAATCCGGCTCAGAACACGTCCGCCGCGTCGAGGCGGTCGTCGCGCAGGACACCACGGACAGTCACTTCCTGGCCGAGCTGGACGCGTTCGGTCGTCTCGACGCTCATCGTCTCCTCGCCGTTGTCGAGCACGACGGGGTCGCCGGTCTGGACAACCGTGCCCGTGAACTCGACGCTCTCGCCTTCACCGGCATCGTCGTCGGACTCGTCGGTCGTCCCGGAATCGGCGCTGCCGTCGGCGAAGTCGTCCAGTCCCGTCGAGGCGCTCCCACCGTCCGCGCTCGCGCCGTCTGCTGAGTGGCCGCCGGCAGCGCCACCGGCACCGCCCGCTGCCCCGTCGAGGACGACGACGGTCGACTGCCAGCCCGCGGAGGCCTCCTTGTCGTCCTGCCAGCCGTCGTCGATCTCGACATCGGCCGCGAGCACCTCGTCGCCCGGCGCGATCTCCTTGTCTGCCTTATCGCCCCACAGCGCGACGCGGATGTCACCGCTGCCGTCCTGCAGACGGATGTTGCGGACCTGCCCCTCGCTGCCGTCGTCCCGGTCGAAGGTGCGCTTGGGATCGGCCGAGCGCACGACGCCCGCGATATCGACCGTCTCGCCGATTTCGACACTGTCGATGGCCTGGGACTGTGGCTCGAAGGCGACCTCGTCGTCGATCTCGTCGACGGCTCCGTGGTCGCCGACGTGGAGTTCGAGACTCCCCTCACGCTCGCGGACGTAGCCGTCGACGATCTCGACGGCCGTGCCTGGATCGATCTCCTCGGCACGGTCGGCCCGGTCGTCCCACAGCGTCACCCGCACGCGCCCGGTCTCGTCGCCGATGGTCAGATTCGCGACGCGGCCCTCGCTGCCGTCGTCGCGGTCGAAGGTGCGGATCGAATCGGTGTCGAGGACGATCCCGCGCACGTCCACGTCGGACTGGCCCATCGTCAGCGAGTCGATCGACGACCCGTCACCGGGTTCCACGTCGATCGTCGCCTCGTCGTCCGGTTCGGCCTTGTTGACCGAGACCTCCAGTCCGTTGTAGCCGTCTTTGGGGCGGCCGGCGACGCGCAACACATCGCCCACATCCAGCTGGCCCTCGTCGATCGAAGCGGCTTCCTGATCCCAGAAGGCCAGCCGAACACTGCCGGTCTCGTCGGCTGCCTCGACGTTGATGACTCTGCCCTCGTCGGCGTCGTCCTCGCCGTCGCCCTCGCGCTCGAACGTCCGCAGGTCGCCGATCGCCATCACCTTCGCGAGGAACTTCACCTCGTCCATCCCCGGTTCGATGTCCGCGACGGCGTTGACCTCGTTCTCGTTGAGTTCGTGGGCGAGCAACATCGCGGCGGTCTCCTCGTCCGCAAGCCCGCCCATCTGCTCGACCTTCTCCGCGACGGCCTCACGGAACTCCTCCTCGGATACCTCGTCCGTGTCGAGGTCCGCGTAGATGTCTGCTATCGCACCCATTATTGTACGAATCCCAAGGTTGGCCCGCGCTTAAGCGTTGTCGTTGCGTGAACGACCCGTTCACGTCTGGCGGTTCTTGCCCCCGTCGTCGATGGCATAGCGGGCCTGTGGCGGTCTCCCTGATAAAGCCGAGGACGACACGCCCCGGCGCTCATACTGCCGGCTGTCCGTCTGTGAAGAATGTCGTGACCCCGATGGGTCGCGAACATCGTGAAACAGTGACAGCCGGCAGTATCACTCGCGCTCGGCTGTCGCGACGGTCTCGCTGCCCTCGTTGGTCTCGTGGACCACAGTCACCGCCCCCGGCAGTCCGTCCGCGAACGTCGCCATCGCGCGGTACTCGATCTCGGCGATGCACTGGGCCACTGGACCGTCGCCCTGGTCCTCGGTGCCGGTGGTTACAGAGAGCGTGTCCTCGTCTGCATCGTAGGTCGCGGCGACCGTCGGCCCGTGTCCCGGGTCCGGTGCCCAGATCGTTCCCTCGACGACGACCTGCTGGTCGTCGATCGTGATCTCGGCGACGTTGACCTGCTGTCCACAGTCGTTTGCCAACCGTTCGATCGTCGTGTCGGTGAGTGTCGGTGTCATCGGTGTCTCGGTCACTGTTGCGCTCGATGTGTCGGTCTCGGTCGCCGTTTCGCCGGCCGCCCCGTCGCCCTCGTCGCCACCGTCCGAGACACACCCGGCGAATCCCACACCGAGTGTGCCGACCGCCGTGAGGACCGTCCGTCGTCGCATATTCGACACAACGAGGGGTGAAACTAATAGCCAGGTGGTCGCTCGAACGGCGTTTTGATCGACCAAATCACTCACGATCCCCACCGGAGTGGTACTAGCTGACAGTGCCCGCCAGAACCGTAACCCCTTTACAACGCTCCCCCGTCCATCAATATGAGTCCGGGTAGGGTAGTGGACTATCCTCTTGGCTTGCGGAGCCAGGGACCAGCGTTCAAATCGCTGTCCGGACGTTTTCCATTTCACAACGTGGGCAGCGACAGCGAGTGTCGCCGAAACGGCAGGCCTAGACACACCCGGGGAACTGTTCGCCCCGGATATGGACCGAATCGACCCAGTCCGGCCGCTCGTCGGCCGACTTCGTGAATCGGGAGCGGGCGTCCATATAGGACATGATAAGCGCGCGTCGCCACGTCTCGGTGGTGTTGGGCGCGGTGAAGTGTGGGACCAGACAGTGGGTGAAGAGCGCGTCACCGGCGTCCATCGGAACCGACACGGCGTCGGAGCGCTCGAAGTCACGGTCGGCGATGACGATGTCGGTGTCGTACTCGGCGGCTTCGTGGCCCAGCAATCCCTCCCTGTGTGCGCCGGGGACGACGTTCATACAGCCGTTCTCGGGGGTGGCCTCGTCCAGCGCGATCCAGACCGTGACGTGGTCCATCGGCTGGATGGGGTAGTACGCGGCGTCCTGATGGAACCCCTTCTCGCTGCCGACTTCGGGGGGTTTGAACATCGCGGCGCTGCGCAGAAGCGTGAGGTTCGGGCCGAGCAACTGTGCCACGGTGTCGACGATCGTCTCGTGTTCGGCGACCCCTCGGAACACTTCGTCGGCCTCGATCATCCCCAGTCCCTCGAACTTGCGGATGGCGTCACCCGTCTCCTCGACCGCGACCATGCCGCGCTCGACGGCGGGTTCGATCTGTGACTGGAAGCGCGTCGGCTCGCGGTCGCCGTGGGTGTACTCGCGCAGGCGTTCGGTCACGCGGTCGACCATCTCGGCGTCGAGGGCGTCCTCGACGACGACGTAGCCGTCTCGCTGGTACTGCTCGAACTGGTCGTCGGTGAGTGTCATGTCGCCGACTCTGTGGTACCACCAACTAATCCTTGCGGTCGCCGGGCCATAGAGAACACGTATCTGGCTCGGCGAGCGTCCGCGCGGCTTTTCAGGCCGCCGGACGAAGAGAGAGCATGCGCGACCACCTCCGTGCGGGCGTCGCGATCTACAACGAAGGGCGCTTCCACGCGGCTCACGACGCCTGGGAGGACCACTGGCTCGGTCTGGACCAGGGCACCGACGACGAGCACCTGCTCCACGGACTGATCCAGTTCACCGCGGTCGTGTATCACGCCTGCGAGGGGAACGACTCGGGCGCGAAAGGGCTGGCCGAGAGCGCCGCCGACTATCTCGCAGGCCTTCCCTCGCCGTACCGAGGTGTCGACCTCGATCCCCTGCGGCCCTTCCTCGATGGGATGGCAAACGACCCCGAGGGCTTCGAACCGAGCGACGCCCCCGCACTGACCCACGAGGGGATCGAACTCTCCTACGAGGAACTGGGCGTTGGCGCGACCGCGGTCGCGGCACGCGTCCTCGCCGAAGAAGGCGGCTACGACGTGGCCGCGGTCGAGCAGGCCAGTGAGTGGGCACGCGAAGAGATCGACGCTGGAGAAAGTGGTGCGTTCACGGGGCTGGTCTTCTCGTTCGTCCGCGACCCCGACCATCGCCCAATCATCGCCCAGCGGCTTGTCGAGCACGTGCAGCGCCGGGAGAATCGAGCGGCGGATGTCGAGGGGCTGTTCGACTAGGACGGATCACGTGTCATCTGTACTCTGGCCCAGCTTTTTACCGTCCTTCGTCGTGAGAGTGGTATGGCGACAGAGTCAGACCTCGACCGTGATCGCGCGGGAATCAGGGAATTGTTGTACCGCCTTCGACCGGGTGACAAAGTCGCGGTCACGACGAACCGCGGCTGGAGCGGAGGAAGTGATAGTGCGCGAAAGATGCGCGTGGAGAAAATCGCTCTGGAACCGCTACCCGAAGCTAATGACGACTATTATCGAATCTTTGCGAAAGGAGAACGCCAGCGAACACGAGATGAGAGCGGGAGCTATGTGTTGATGCCAGAGAAGCCAGCGGGGAAAGGGAATCATCAGGCCCCGGAGGGATACCACCGAAGTGCTGACCCGGATGCCGAGTATCGAGAACGAACTGGCGGCGCGATTACGGAGATTAAGATTCGACGATAGCTACTGTTCGGAGACGACCCGCTCCTCGCCGTCGAAGTGCGCTGAGTTGTCCTGTGGGTCGTAGCCCAGCGCTTCCTTCGCGCGCTCTAAGGAGTAGTACTTGCGGTCGTTGTCGCTAATTCCGTAGACGATCTCGAAGTCGTAGTCGGCTTCGAGGGCGCACTCGTGGATGTGCGCACAATCACGGTAGGAGAGCCACATCGCCTGCCCACGCTCGTAGTCGATCGGTGGGTGGCCCTTGGTGAGGTTGCCGATGCGGATGTTGCACACGTCGATGCCGTGCTCGTCGTGGTAGTAGCGGCCGATGATCTCGCCCGTGGCCTTCGAGACGCCGTAGAGATTGCCGGGTCGAGGGAACTCGGTGCCGTCGAGGCGGAAATCGTCGTGCGTGCGATAGAGATCGGGCTTGCGTTCGTCCTCGTAGGCACCGACGGCGTGGTTCGAGGAGGCGTAGACGAACTTCGTGACGCCTTCCTCGATCGCTGCGTCGTACATCTTCTGGGTGCCGTCGATGTTGTTCGAGAGGACGGAGTTCCAGGGGGCGTCCGGTCGCGGATCGCCCGCCAGATGGATGACCGATCCGACGCCGGCCATCGCCGCCTGTACGTCCTCGTCGTTGGCAACGTCGCCGACGACATACTCGTGGTCGGGTTCCTCGACCGGCGGGCTGTGGAACATGAGCTTCCACTCGTAACTGTCCCCGAGCCCACCCAAGATTGCCTCCCCGACAGCGCCGCCAGCACCCGTGAGTAGAACAGGCTCGTCCATTCAGGTAGAGACAGCGCCGGCACGGATACGTAGCTTGCGGTTTCGCCCGCCTCTCGACAGCCTTTCGTCACGTCGCGCCGACGGGCGTGTATGGAACCCACAGACCCCGAGGTCGCCTGCTTCGAGGCGGGGATCAAGTTCGGCTCGCTGTACCACCAGTTCGCTGGCACGCCGATCAGCCCCGACAGTGCCGACTCGCTGGCGGCGGCGATGGCCGAGGCCATCGAGAATCAGCCCTACTGCGAGGCAGTGACTGTCGACATCCGCGAGGACCTGCTGCGCGAGACCCTCGCCGAACAGTCGGCTGACTACACGGAGTTCACCGGCCGCTTCGCCGAGATCGAGATGACCATCGACTACGAGGGCGTCGTCGTCGAGACCAGCATGCAGATGGAGGGGGATTATCCGATGATGGCCGTGGATGCCGTTGACAGCCCGGTGTAGCTACCGGGGGTCGAAGTGTTGACAGCCCGGTGTAGCTACCGGGGGTCGAAGTGTTGACAGCCCAGCATAGCGGGCTGTCAACCACGAAAATCGCGTGTGGTATGCTGTACCGAAGCAAGCGGTAATTTTAGTGCCCAGGTGGGAGTATTCGGAGGTATGGCATACGCCGCCCTGGACGCCATCGACGACGCGATCGACGCGACGAAGGCGTTCCTCCTCCCATTCGAGTTCCGCAAGTGGCTCCGACTCGCAGTGATCATGATCTTCGTCGCCGGCGGTGGCGGCGGGGGGGCGAACTGGGCGTCGAACGCGCCGCAGTTCGCCGACGGCGGGACCGGCGGGCAAGCGCCGACCGATCCCGGGATGGCGCTGCCCGACGCTGCAGTCGGTGGGCTTGTCATCGCGATCGTCGGGATCGTGCTCTTGCTCGTGCTCGCGCTGCTCGTCGTCTCGCCGATCATGGAGTTCGTCTTCGTCGAATCGCTGTTCGATCGCGAAGTCCACATCCGCCGGTACTTTTCGCAGAACATCGGTAACGGGCTTCGACTGCTTGGCTTCAACCTCGCCATCGGTATCGTCGGGTTGCTCCTGATCGGGATTCCCTTCGCCTTGCTCCTGTTGGGCGTGATCGGCGGTTCCGAGACTGTGGCCGTCGCCGGCACCTTCTTGCTGTTGATACCGGTGATCTTCCTCTATGCCCTCGTTTCGGGATTGATTACCGGCCTGACGAACGTGTTCGTCGTCCCGGTGATGCTCGCGGAAGACCGCGGCCTGCTCTCGGCGTGGGGTCGCGTCTGGTCAGCGATGACCGACGACATCGCCGAATTCCTCGTCTACATCGTCATCAGTGTGATCCTCGGCATCGGCGTCGGCATCGTCGCCGCCTTCGGGGCGGTGTTCGTGCTGGCCGTCATCGGGATTCCATTCGGTCTCGTCGGCTTTGCCATCGTCTCCGTCGGCGGGACCAATCTCGCCACACTCGCCGTCATCGCCGTGCTCGGGATCGTCGCGTTCGTCCTGTTCCTGCTCGGCACGGGCCTCGTGCAGGCCCCGCTGCAGTCGTTCCTGCGGTACTACGCACTGCTGGTGCTGGGCGACATCGCCGCGGATCTCGACCCGATCCCCGAGATTCGCGCCGAGATCCGCGGCGATGCAGTCGGCGACGCAACCGACGACGCCGCGACGGACGGCTGGGAGTGAGCGATCGTGTCGGCGATCTGTCGCTGAGTGAGACCCCGTAACCCCTTTCGGTTTCCGAGATAGCGACCGCTTTGTGTCCTGCGTTTACACTTTCACTTTCAGGCGGGCTTTTAACCCATCACCGCTCGAAGACGGTGATATGAGCCAATCGACGCTCGACGACGACGAACTGTTCGGTGAGGCGGCATCCGAAATGCGCGACGATGTCGAGGCATCCCTCGACGAGGCCCGCAACGTCCTCCCGGCGGCCGACGACATCTGGGACGTGGAGGCGGACAACACGCTTGGCGTGCTCAACGCGCTGAAAGGCGCACTCGACGTCGACGACGCCGAGGAGCACCTGCGCGACGCCAAGAAGTGGTACACCATGGGCGAACGCGCCGACGCCTTCGAGGACGCCGACGACCTCGCCGAGGCCATCGCGGACCTCGAAGCCCTGATCGAAGACGTCGAAGAAGCACGCGAGCAGGTCGGCGACCTCACCAGTACGATCCCACAGCTCCGTGGCACGCTCGAAGAGTTCGCCGACGCGGCCGACGAAGACGGCGACGACGCAGAGGCCGACACCGACGCCGACGCAGAAGAAGCAGAGGCCTAGCGGTCGCGCTCTCGCACCGTTTCGAGCAGGTCCGCCAGCACGTCGCTCGCCGCATCGAGCAGTCGCTGTCCGCGGTCCGCGCTCGCCTCGCGTGGATCGCCGACGACCCCGTTCTCGCTGAACTCCGCCGTGTCGAACGCCAGATTGACGCCGTGTTCGAACTTGCCCCAGCCGTCGGCAGCGCCCGCAGCGGCCTCGTCGAGTCGACTCTCGGCGACAAGGTCCCGGTTCGTGTGCAAGAGGAGGCTCGTCTCGACGGGACCGCCGTGGCCCATATCGGGCGCGTCGACGCTGTCGAACCACGTGACCGGGACGGCATAGGCAGTCCCGTCGCGGGAGGTCCGCCCACAGACTTCCCGGAGTGCATCGACGTTGCCACCGTGGCCGTTGACCACGAGCACGCGGTCCCAGCCGTGACTGGCGAGACTCGCGACGGTCTCGCGGACGTAGTCGCGGAAGGTGTCCTCGCTGACCCACAGCGTCCCCGCGAAGTGACGATGTTCTTCGGCGACGCCGACGGGGATCGCCGGGGCGACGACGACCTCGCCGTCGTAGGTCTCGGCACCCGCGGCCGCGACAGCCTCAGCCGTCAGTACGTCCGTCCCCAGCGGCGCGTGTGGGCCGTGCTGTTCGGTGCTCCCGACCGGGAGCAGTGCGAGGTCGGTGTCGATGTCCGCGGCATCGGTCGACGTAACGTCCGAGAGGTGCATACCCGTCGTATCGACACCGGATCGTACAAGCCTAACCATCTTTTTCCGCGTCGAGTTCGGGTCGCGCCTTCGGCGCGCTCGAACCATCTGCTCA
>Ga0207771_100274_pt1 | contig 35094 bp, 38 predicted proteins | sample A23M2SouthBayCA_2_FD_187731 | JGI IMG/M metagenome (GOLD analysis project Ga0207771, IMG submission 187731) | Aerobic enrichment media microbial communities from Eden Landing Ponds, California, USA - A23 M2 (2) (SPAdes) | ecosystem: Environmental > Aquatic > Marine > Unclassified | place... | reverse complement strand
CCCGCCAATACCGAACCGACCGACAGGTCGAACAGCTCTCTCGGATCAACGAGATCGTCCGGGACGTGAACCGGGAACTCGTGCGCGCCGACGATCGCGAGACCGTCGAACGAGCCGTCTGCGAGGAACTGACTCAGCGAGGGGCCTACGCATTCGCCAGATTCGAAGGTGGGACCACGATCACAGCCCGTGACGAGGAGACGAACGACCAGATCGATTCCGAAGCGATCGCCGAGCGACTCCTGACAGCCGGCCCTGGCGTCGTGGATCTCGACGATCGCTGGCAGCCCTACACTGCCGGTATCGTCGTTCCCGTTGCACTGGGTGAGACCCATTACGGCCGTGTCGTGCTGTGTACGACCCGCGCAGGGGCATTCGACGAGACCGAACGCGAGGTGCTGACGGAACTGGGTGAGACGATCGCCGACGCGCTCGACGCCATCGAGACCAAAGAGCAACTGACCGCTCGCGAGCGCGAACTGGCCGAGCAAAACAGACGGCTCGAAGAGTTTGCCTCGATCGTCAGCCACGACCTCCGAAACCCACTGCAGGTCGCCGACGGCTACCTCCAGCAACTCCGGACCGAGTACGACGACGACCGCTTCGACGAGATCGATCGGGCCGCGACCCGGATCGAAACTATCATCGAAGACGTGCTCGCGCTGACACAAGGTGGCGACAGCGCAGTAACGAAGACGACAGTCGACCTCGCACGGGCCGTCGAGCGAGCCTGGGCGACAGTCGACACCGCGGACGCGACGCTCGTAAGCGACGTGTCCGGGACGATCCAGGCCGACAGTGATCGACTGGCACGCCTCTTCGAGAACCTCTTTCGAAACGCCGTCGAACACAGTACGACGAGCCCAGACTCGCAAACTCGTCAGGACGCCGTCGAACACAGTACGACGAGCCCAGACTCGCAAACTCGTCAGGACGCCGTCGAACACAGTACGACGAGCCCGCCGTCGCACGCTCCGGCGGACGCCGCCGAACACGGTGGAACCGACCTGATCGTCCGTGTCGTCGAGACGACCGAGGGGTTCGCAGTGGAAGACGACGGTCCCGGTATCCCACGGGACGAGCGCGAGACAGTCATGAAGATGGGCCACTCCGGGTGCGGGGGAACCGGTCTCGGACTGGCGATCGTCGCCCGCATCGCCGACGCACACGGCTGGTCGGTCTCCGTCGAAGAGAGTGACGCTGGCGGTGCCCGGTTCGCCTTCGATATCGGACGCGGCCGGAACGCGTGACACTTACGCGTCGGCCAACTCACGGCTCGTACCTCTCCGTTCGCTCTCTGGCGGCCCCTCGCTTCACTCGGCGCCGCCCAACTCTCTCGCGCGTGCGATGTTCCACTCGAAGCCCTTGCCGTCCTCGGTCGGGGTCTCCAGCACGAAGGGCACGTCGTCGAGCGCGTCGTGGGTCAGGATCGCGGCCATACCTTCCTCGCCGATGTGGCCCTCGCCGATGAGAGCGTGTTCGTCCTTGTTGGTCCCACACTCGTGTTTGGAGTCGTTGAGGTGGATACAGGCGAGCTTCTCCAGCCCGACCACGTCGTCGAACTCGGCGATCGTCTCCGCGACGCCGTCGGCCGTCGAGAGATCGTAGCCCGCGGCGAAGGCGTGGGCGGTGTCGACACAGATTTCGAGGTCCTGTGAGGAACGATCGAGGACCGCGGCGAGGTGTTCGAAGTCGCCGCCGAGTTTCGTCCCGCTACCGGCGTCGGACTCGACGAGGACGGTGACGCCGTCGGGAATCGAGAGTTCGTCCAGCGCGCTGGCGGCGTTGTCCAGCCCGCCCTCGACGCCCGCGCCGGTGTGGGCACCGAGGTGGACGTTGACGTACTCGACGCCGAGTTTGTCGGCGGCGTCGACTTCCTTTTGCATCGAGTCGATCGACTTCTCGCGCAGATCGTCTTTCGGGGTACAGAGATTGACGAGGTACGAGGAGTGGATGACCCACGGCCCGACGCCGTGGTCGTCGCTCAGTTCGCGAAACCGCTCGGCCTCGTCGTCGCCGATGTTGGGATCCTGCCAGACCTGCGGCGAGTGGCTGAAGATCTGGCCGCAGTTGCCGCCGTACTCGACTTGCTCTTCGACGGCGTTGTACGCCCCACCGGCGATCGAGGTGTGTGCTCCGACACGCATGTGCGACGAGTGAGCGCGCCGGAGCAAAGCCCTTCCGAAGGCCAGCGGCGGATGCAGTGATTGCGTCGAAAGTCAGGCTATCGGATCGGTTCGATCCCGTGTCCAGGCTGTCGATTCATATTTCCCACTCGCGCGTTCGCGTGCGCGAGCCAGTTCGTCGTCGGTCCAGCCACTCGATTCGACCGTCCCACCGAGTCCCTCGATCCACGCTGTCAACGTCGAACGCAGCGTCGCGACGGCGTCGGCCCGCGTCAGATCGGCGTACTCGTCGATCCCGCCGACGCGGTCGGCAAACGCGTCGGGATCGGGATCGCCCGTGAAACAGGCACAGTGGCGCTCGGGCGAGGTCTCGAACGTGAGCGAACCGTGCTGGACGACGGCGTCGCGCTGACGATACTGGGCGTTGCCGCTGACCTTCCGGCCGTCCGGGCCGACGATGTCGTGGGCCGGATGGAGTTCACGCAGGTAACAGGCCGGCTGGTAGATCGCTGGCTGAGTCTCGTCGGCAAATCCGGCGTCGATATTCATACCTTCGAAGGTATCGATGACCGGCGTACAGAGTCGCTCGTAGCACGCCATCAGGTCACCGGGGACGGCGTCGGCGGGTACGACGATCGAGTAAGAGATGTCACCGTGGCTATCGTGATAGATCGCACCGCCGCCGGTGGGCCGTCGCGTGACGGTGATCCCCTCGTGCTCGCAGTAGTCCCAGTCGATCGTCTCAGGGTCCTGATTGTACCCCAGCGAGAGCGTACTCGGTCGCCACCGGTAGAGTCGAATCGTCGCGATACCGTCCGCAGCAGCGGTCTCGGCCGCGATCTCGTCGAGCGCCATATTCGTCGGTCCCTCGCGAACTTCTTCGTCGAGAACGCGCCACGAGAGATCGGCGAGTTCGGTCATGGTCGCTCTAGGAGGGAGACCCCGAAAGCGATTCCGGCCCGGCACTGACGGCGTCGGCCATGATCGTCCGTTCGGCCCGCCGGAGGTGCTCGGCCGCGGTGCCGGGCGCACAACCCAGTTCGTCGGCGACCTCGGCGACGCTACCGTCTCGCGGGTCGTCGTAGTACCCGACCGCGACCGCCGCCGTGACGGCTTCGAACTGCCGGTCGGTGAGTCGATCGCCCGGGTCGAGTCGTCGGTGGGTGTACTCGCCGACTTCGCGCACGTCTGGGCTGATGCCGGCCGGTAACTCCGCGAGTGCGTCCTGCACGATGTCGCCGGGACCGACGAGCGTGAATCTGACAGTGCCGTCGCCGTGGTAGGCGATCGGGTAGAGCAAGACGAGACCGACGCGAGCGAAGGCGTCGGCGAGTCCCTGGCCGTCCTCGGATAGTGCGTCGCGAGTGTACAGGTAAAACGAGTCGTCGGGACAGGCCGAGACGGCGTAGTCCCGAACGCTGTCGGTCGCGAGCAGGGCGTCCTCGTACTCGTCGAGTGGACTGCCCTCGACGTGAAACAGGGCCGTTCGGACGCCATCGACCGTCGGCGAGGTGCTGACGAGTCGCGACACCGAGAACCCATCGTGATCGACGACGAACTGATGCATCGGATGGCGAACGTCGGGATCGTGGGCCAACGAGAGCCTGACGTATTTCACAGCGGCCGTTTACGGGGCCGTACATAAATGCGCCTCGGACGTGAGGCACAACCACGAGGCGACTGGCCGCCGAACTGTTCGGTAATGCAACAGGCGACCACAGCCCCGACAGAACCGCTCTCGGTGGTGCCCGACGAGACCGTCGTCGGCGTCGAAGACCACGGTAACGCGCCTGCCATCGTGGTGCGAGCCGACGCCGTCGAGCGAGTCCTCTCGGCGCTGAAAACCGAAGCAGGCTACGACCACTGTGCCTGTGTCACCGCACAGGAGTACGCCGACCGCTTCGAGACGATCTATCACCTGCGGACGTTCGACGATCCGACCGACGAACTCGGCGTCGTCGTGCCGACGCTCAAGAGTGACCCACGCTCGGAAAGCGCCGCATCCGTCTACCGGACGGCCATTTGGCACGAACGCGAGGCCTACGATCTGTATGGAATTACCTACGAAGGACATCCAGATCTGCGCCGAATCCTCCTGCCCGAAACGTGGCAGGGCCATCCCATGCGGGCAGACTACAATCAGAACAAACCCCAGATCGTCCCCTATCGAAAGCACCAACAGATTCTGGAAGACCGCCGATCGGGACCGGATACGATGCACCTCAACATGGGACCACACCACCCATCGACCCACGGCGTGCTTCACTTGCGGGTGACACTCGACGGTGAGACCGTCGCCGACGTGGAACCGGACATCGGCTTCATCCACCGTTGCGAGGAGCAGATGTGCGAGCAGGGGACCTACCGACACCAGATCATGCCCTACCCAGACCGGTGGGACTGGGGCGGGGCCGGCCTGCTCAACGAGTGGGCCTACGCGCGTGCAGTCGAAGACCTCGCGGACATCGAGGTCCCCGAGTACGCCCAGATAATCCGGACGATGGGCGGGGAGTTGTCCCGCATCCTCTCGCACTTTCTTGCCGTCGCGACCTACGCGCTGGACGTGGTCTCCGAGTTCACCGCCGTCTTTCAGTACGGGGTCCGGGACCGCGAGCTCGTTCAGGATATCCTCGAAGACCTCACCGGCCAGCGCCTGATGTTCAATTACCTTCGACTCGGTGGCGTGGCCTGGGACCTGCCCAAACCCCGCGAGGCGTTCTTCGAGAACGTCCGATCGTTCCTCGACGGTCTCCCCGAAAAGCTCGAAGAGTACCACGACCTGTTGACCGGCAACGAGATCATCCAGATGCGAACTGTCGACACCGGCGTCCTGCCGCCAGAACTGGCGAAGGACTTCGGCTGTACGGGACCGGTCGCACGCGGCTCGGGGATCGACTACGACCTCCGTCGCGACGACCCATATGGATACTACGACGAACTCGACTGGTCGGTCGTCACCGAGGACGGCTGTGACAACTTCAGCCGCCTCCTCGTTCGCATGCGCGAGGTCGAGGAGTCCGCCCGCATCGTGGAACAATGTGTCGACCTGCTCGAAGACTGGCCCGCCGAGGACCGTAAAATCCAGGCCAACGTCCCGCGGACGCTCCGACCCGATCCCGACAGCGAGATCTACCGCGCCGTCGAGGCCGCCAAAGGCGAACTGGGCATCTACATCCGTTCGGACGGCACCGACTCGCCGGCCCGATTCAAGATCCGCGGCCCTTCGTTCTCGAATCTGCAATCGCTGCCCGCCATGGCCGAAGGCGAGTACATCCCCGACCTCGTCGCGTCGATCGGGAGCCTCGATACGATCATGGGCGAAGTCGATCGATAGGATCGAGCGCCATCCAGTTCGTCGAATATGTCGGTCACCCGCTGGCGCTGTGGCCCTGGCAACCGATTCAGTCGCGCACTCAACTGCCCCGTCCGCACGTCCACATCCGGCAGTCGGTCGTCGATCACGCCCGCTCGGCGCAACACGCCCGGTCGCACGCCGTTTGGCACCCGGTCGGGCACCGCCGAATCGACCGCGTCCAGTAGCTTCTGGAACTTCCGGGACTGGCCCGCGACCTTGCTCGCTAAGCTCTCGCCCCCGCTGGCCGCCGCCGGCAGGATCGTCCCTGCGCTGTACCCCAGCGACCACCCCTCTGCGAACTCCGCGAAGTACTACTCACCCCTGTCGAAGGGATTTCGGTCGGCCTGTTGCTCGCGTATCTGCTGGGCCATCATCGCCGGTGAACTACCCCACCCTACCGCTCGCCTGACGGCTCGCGCTTGAGAGTAGGGCTTCCTGCTTCCACGACACGCTTTGCAGACACCGAATCGGTATCCACAGGAAGCGCAGTCTCCACAGGCGTTGGTTCGGAGCGTCCCGCTCCTAACTGTTTCATACCGCGAGAAAGGATATTCCACGCCGCGTTCGCGTCCCTGTCTGCCTCAAACCCGCAGGCAGGACAGGAGTGTTCACGGACCCACAACGGCTTCTCCGTTGAGACGCCGCACGACGCACACTCTTTCGTCGTACCGCGCGGGTTCACCGCGACGAAGTGCGTCCCCTCGCGTTCGCACTTGTATTCGAGCATCCGCAGGAACGTCCCCCATGCCGCACCTGCTCGGTTGCGCGAGTTACCCGGCAGTTCGACCAGTCCCTTCGCATCCAAGTCCTCCACGGCAACCAAGTCGTACTCAGTGGCGTAGTAGTTCGACAACTTGTGGAGAAAGTCACGTCGCTTTCGCGTGAGGTCGGCGTGGCGCTTGGCCACGGTTCGGCGTTGTTTCTCCCAATTCGCAGAGCCGTGTTCTTTCCGGGAGAGGTCCCGCTGTGCGCTTTCCAACCGTTCGCGTTCGTCTGAGAGGTCGGGTGATTCGACAGCCGTGCCGTCCGTGTCCTGGGCATACTTGAGAATCCCCACGTCGATACCGACGCACTTCTCAGGATTCTCTGGCTTCTCCGGCGGGTCGTCGGGAGTTTCGACGCCGAAGATGGCGTACCACTTCCCGGTCGGCTCCTGTTTGATTGTGACCGTCTTGATTTCGGCGTCGTCGGGCAGGTCTCGGTGGAAGGTAAGCGGGATTTCACCGAGTTTCGAGAGCCACAGTCGCGTCCGACCGCTCGTGTTTTTGAGCTTGAAGCCGGATTGACTGTAGGTGAAACTGCGGTACTCGCCCGGAGCCTTCCAATTGAGCGTGCCGACGTGGTAGCCGTTCTCTTTGCGGCCACGGAGCGTCGAGAGGTTGTCATATAGCCGTTGGACGACTTTTTGCAGAACCTTCGAGTGTACGTCTTTCAAGTCGCTCCACCACTTCTTGAGGTCGGGGAGCCGCTTTTGCTCGGCGTATGCAGAGGTGTCGTCGGTGCGGTTGAGTCGGTGGAGGAAGTGGTTGTAGACCTGTCTACAGGTATCGACGGTCCACGCTAACCGGTCTTCGAGCGCGTCGGATGGGTTGAGCCGATACTTGTAGTTGTAGTTCATTTGGTGGGGCTATTCGTCGGTGGGTTCGCTTGTGCGGACGATTTTCACGTCTGCACCACGCCAGTCTTTCGGGACGAGAACGTGAGCTCCGTTTCCGGTGGCTTTGACCGTCCCCGTGATGACTTCGTGGCCTTCTATTTCGTGCCTATCCATCACCAGAGTTTAAACATTGTATCAATATAACTGTGCCGATGCGTGGGCCTGTGGGCCGAGCGTCGAACGTGTTTTCGAACTGTGCGGCGTTGACGAGACGCTTCGCGTCTCGTTCGCACACCAGAATCTTCGATTCTGGGGACGCTGTATCCCCTCCCTACTCGCCCCCTCCGGTCGCTCCTTGAGGAAGGGGCCTTAGCGTCTCAATTCAGGTAATTGGGCGACGATTCCCGGCCGTTCGAGGATGGCCGCGCCCAACTGAAGCATCTGCTCGGCGAAGCCAATCGGATCGGACAGCAATTCGACGACGCCGAGCACTGCCTCGCCGGCCACCGTCGACACGCCCGAGGCAAAGCCCATGAACAACGAGAAGGCGTCTTCGCCGACATCGATCGGTAGCGATTCGAACTGGCGGGCGGCCTGTCCGAACGTGCCGGGACCGACCAGCGACTGATACTGCTGGTTCCCGTGTACGTCGACGGTCGACGCGTTGACGCTCGTCGGACACCGTAAACCTCTATGACACGCTGATGTGTGAATCGGCATGCCATCTTCGGATGGTAGCTGCCCCGCTACCGGACCCACATTTCAGAGACGACGACAGGAACGGACACACAGGTTTTGTATCCTGCGCCCGTAGCGAAGAACCGATGAGTGAACTTCAGACTGCGACGGTCGCTGGTGGCTGTTTTTGGTGTACTGAGGCCGTATTCGCGCAGATCGAGGGCGTCGACGCCGTGACCTCCGGATACGCCGGCGGCCACGTCGAGGATCCGAGCTACGAGGCCGTCTGTTCGGGCGACACCGGCCACGCAGAGTGTGTCCAGATCGAGTACGATCCCGACGTGCTCGATTACGAAGACATCCTCACGGTCTTTTTCGCGACCCACAATCCCACGACCAAAGACCGGCAAGGTCCCGACATCGGAAGTCAGTACCGTTCAGTCGTGTTCTACCACGACGACACCCAGCGCGAGACCGCCGAGGCGTTCGTCGCAGACCTCGCCGATCAGTACAGCGATCCGATCGTCACCGAAATCGAACCGCTGGAGACGTTTTACCCCGCCGAGGACTACCATCAGGACTACTACGAACGTAACCCCGAGCAGGGCTACTGTGCCGTCAACATCGATCCGAAACTGAAGAAGCTCAACGAGGAGTTCCGGGAGCTACTGGCATGAGCTTCGAGTTCACCACGACCGTCGACGTGCGCTACAACGACATCGACAGCTACGGCCACGTCAACAACGCCATCTTCGGTACCTACATCGAGGAGGCTCGAATCGACTACCTCGAAGCCGTCGTCGGCGGAGAGACAGCCGACATCACCGGCACCGGCGAGGAAACCGGGATGGTCGTCGCGAACCTCGAACTGGATTTCGAGCGACCGATTCGCCTGACCGACGACGTGACCGTCGGCGTCCGAGTGCCACGGCTGGGCGAGAAGAGTTTCCCCTTCGAGTACGAGATCAGGACCGCCGATGGGGTGGCAGCGACCGGCGAGACGACGATGGTCGCTTACGACCGCGAGACGGCCGGACCGGTCGCGCTCCCAGAGAGCTGGCGCGAGTCGATCAGCGAGTTCGAAGGGCTGTAATCGGCTGTTCTACGCGCTCTCGATCAGGGTCTCGGTGCCGTCGGCGTGGCGCAACGTCACGTCATGGCTGGTGTGGCGGACGTGCGTGGTCGCCCACCGACGTGCCGCTCCCTCTGCGAGTCGTTCGGCCCGCTCTGGACAGTGTCGACACACCGCACGCCACGTCTCGATCCCGTCGGGGAAGTGGCCCGTGTGGCGCTTGTGATCAAGCGCGAACTGCTCGAAGGCCTGATTCCCCACCGTGTCGAGTTCCGCGCCGAGGTCCCACTCGCGATCACACCGGCGACAGGTGATCGTCGGCGCGTTCGTCGGGTCCTCGGGACCGCTGTCGGCGTCGTTCACACCGGTGGTACGGTGACCAGCCCCAAGTAGTTCCTGCCCACACGATCCGATCGACTGGATCGACCGACGGGTACACGTGGCCACGGCCCGTCGGTCGGGGCATGGACGAGCGGGCGAGCCGATTCCGGGTCTATCGGGTGGTCGAGGCAGTGCCCCACATCAACCTCTTCGACACCGAAGCGATCCGGCTGTACACGACCTACCAGTCCGGGTACGGTGAGCGCCAGCCCGAGATCGACGCACTGGAAACGGGGGACCTGATCGAGGGCACCGTCGTCGGTGATCTCGACGACAGCGACGAGGCCTGGTCACTCCAGTCCTTCGAGCGCGTCGGTGGGGTCGACGTGGGCTTCGAGACGGACGCCGATCTGCCAGAGATCGCACGCGAGACCTGGCGAGCCCAAGAGCAGGGACCGGCACACAGCGTGATCGAGCAAGATGGCGAACCAGTCGGTGAGTGCTGGGTCCAGCCACGCGCACCGCTGCCGGGCGGTGCGTTCGTTCCGTCGGTGCTTGCCGGCCTGCTGCCGATGGAAGCGAAACTGACGACCGTCGAGAGCGCCGATGCGCCGACGACCGACGCCGTCTTTCTCGATCCGGATCCCGTCGATGCGTCGTCGTTCGGCGAACCCTACGGCGTCCTCGTGATCTTCACCGAGGCGGCGGGCGAGACCCGACGGCGCTTTCGCGAGCGCTACGACTGTCCGCGCGGGGTCGACAGCCGCCCGGAGTACGATCCCTACGAGCTATCGACCGGGCTGTGACCCAGACGGACCGCCAGAGCGAGGCGATCGTCCGGTCTCGGAAGCACGCTGTCGTTACTGTTGGTCCGCAGAGACACCCGCAGCGTCGGCTTTGGCTGTGAGATACGAGCGAATCCGTTCGTCGTCGACGGCGTCCAGGAGTGTCTCGTCGTCGACCTGAGCGATGACACGCTGGTCGTCGACGACCGCGGCAACGATGTCGGGATCGAGGTGTTCGGCGAGTCGTCGGTGTCCCTCGGTGGTGAGCCGCTCGATGTCGTCGTCGGATCGGTGTGTCTCGAACGCTCGGTCGATGGTCGCTTTGCGAAGTTCGTCGAGACGATCCGCTGAAGTCTCGGTATCGTCGGGGACCTCGCTGTCGAACCACTCGCGCCAGCGCTCTCGGTTGCCCCACTCGCCTTCGAACTCGGCGTCGGGTCTGAGCCAGTCGTACCGATTCGCGAGGATCCCCTCGGGATAGCCCTGCTGCTGGCGAGAGTCGGCGAGCAGCGTCCGCGCGACGTGGGCACCCTGTCCGGCGGCGACGATGGCCTGCACGTCCCGTTCGCCGGTCGGGGAGGCGATGTAGAGTCCATCGATCGGCGTCCGACCGTCCGCGTCGGCGTAGTCGCGATCGAAGTGTTCGTGCTCCTCGCCGTCGTGCTCGTGAGTCTCGAACATCGCCGTGTCGTCGTCCAGCCCGCGCAGGTATTCACCGTCCTGACGCGTCGCGGCGATCACGCGGTCGGCAGTGACTGACTCGCCCGTCTGTGGCTCGACGACGAAGTCCTCGCCCGCGCGCTCGACCGACTCGACGAGGTCGTCGACGACCGCACAGCCGGCGGTCTCGGCGTGGTCCTGGGCCAGTGCATAGAACGTCTCGATGTCGATCCCAGCGGGGAATCCGAGATAGTTCTGCAGGTAGGCACACCGCCGGAGCGAGGAGATCCCGCGGTCGAAGATGACCGTATCGAGACCGTAGCGGGCAGTGAAGACACCGGCCGAACAGCCGGCGGGTCCGCCGCCAACGACGACGACGTCGTAGTCGCTCGGCTGGCCGTCTGGCGCGTCCACCGACCGAGTATCGCGGTCGTCGCTCATCTCAGAAGTCTCCGTTGATAATGTCCGCGACCCGCTGACGGTCGAACAGCTGTGCGTCCGTATCGAACTCTGGATACGGTCCCTCGACGTAGGTCGGCCATTCACCGAAGCGGTCGGGGTACAGCTGTTTCGCGGTCATCTCTAGCTGGAAGAGGTTGAGGATCGGTCCCTGATAGCGTGCGCCCTGTGCGTGGACGCGGTCGTTCGTGACCGCGGATATCTCGCTCGCGACCGGGTCCGATTCGAGCACCGAGCGAGCGTCGGCCATGCTGGCGCTTGGCTGGAAGCCCGCCAGCAGCAAGATCACGTCCGGGTCCGCCGAAAGCAGCGTCTCGAAATCGACGGTCGAGCCGGATTCGACAGAGCCTTCGAAGGCATCTTTTGGGCTGAGCGGACGGGTATGGGCCGTCAGAAAGCCGGGCGTACTCAGCGAGTACGCGTAGATGTCCTCTTCGAGATTCGTCGAGGCAAGCATCACCGCAGCTGGGCGCTCGTCTGACACGGGAAGGTCCGCCTCGATGGTCGAGAGCAGATCCGTATGAATCTCTGCCAACGCCTCGTAGCGCGCGGTCTCTTTGAACACGTTCGCAACCTTCTCGAATTGCTCCCACAGACCGTAGTACTGATAGCTGTCGGCGTAGGATTCAGGCGGTGTCTGGTGGGTATCAGAGAGAGAGTTTCCGAACCACGGACCGATCTGCTCGCGGACCTCCTCGATGTCGGCCATGCTCCAGCTACTGAGCTGGACGATCCACGCCGGGTCAGCGAGGTGAATGTCGCTGTCCAGTTCGTATAGCTTCTCCTTGCTGGCCTGCCAGGAGGAGTACAGCCCCGACCAGTCGAGTTCGACGCCGGGAAGTCGCGGCGTGATCTGATTCCACAGCCGGTTGTAGTAGCCGGGTGCGTGCATCGCGTTCACGTCGTCGCCCCGCCCGAGTGCGAACGCCATCCCGGCGTGATGAGTCAGGCGCGTGAAAATGCTCTCGGGAACCGACTCGAAGGTCACTTCGCCCACCGGCGACATCTCGACGGTGTACGACGGATCGGTCGCTGTCTGGGTGTCGGTCGCCCTCGTCGTGCTTGTCGAATCCGGGTCGCTGGTCGTTGTCTCGGTCGAGGTCGTCGTCTCGGATGAAACGTCCGACCCAGCGTTGTCGCTACAGCCAGCGAGCAGTGCCGTGCTACCGGCAGCAAGCCCGTACTTCAACAGTGCTCGTCGTGTCGGTGCGTCGTGTCTGGTTGTATTTTCGTCCGTCATTCTCAGAGGTCTCCGGTGATGATATCTGCGACCCGCTGGCGGTCGAACAGTTCGTCGTCTCCCGTCACGTCACCGAAGGTATCGGGATACAGTTGCTGTGCGCCGCGTTCGGTCAGGAACAGATTGTGAATCGGACCCTGATAGAGATAGCCGCCACGATAGACACGGCCGTTTTGGACCGCTGTCAGTTCGCTCCCGACGGGGTGCTCTGCCATGTAGCCCAGTACGGTGTCGCGGAACTCACTGGCCGACTTGCGCTCGTGACCGCGGACGAGGAGCACGTCCGGGTCGACCTCCAGCAGCGTCTCGTAGTCGAGTTCGCCCCGGTCGGTCGTGCTGAGACCATCGACACCGGTGCCGGCGAGTGCGTCCGCGACGCCGAGGTCGCGCCACTGCTTCTTGCTCGTTCCGCGGTCGTTGAGTCGGTACGGGGAGAACGTCTCCGGTTCGTCGGTACCCTCGAAGGTAAGCAAGACGTTCGGGCGCTCGCTGGCCGGCGGCATCCGGGACTGTATCGACGCGATAAACTCGTCGTGGAGTGCCTCGAAGGCGTGGTATCGCTCCTCGGCCTGGAAGAGTCGAGCCATCTTCTCGAAGGTCTCGTACAGCGTGTAGTACCGGTAGTCGTGCCACTCGTCCTCCCGGCGGAAGATCAGGTTGCCGAGGAACGGCCCGACGTTGTCGGTGATCTCTTCGAGATCGGCAGCGTCCCAGTCGAACCAGTTGATCAGCATCTGGGGATCGTAGAGATGGACGTCACTGTCCAGCGCGTAGAACGCCTCCTTGTTCCGTACTTCTGGATAGGATTCGACAGGCTCGCGGTCGAATTCGACGCCGGGCAGTTCGTCGTAGACGTCGGTGTAGTACCGATCGGCGTTGCCGATGCCGGTGATGCCGTCACCGTGGCCCAGCGCGACAGCCATATCGGCGTAGTCGCCGCTGTAGGAGACCCAGCGCTGAGGGACCGACTCGAAAGTCACTTCTCCGACGGGTGCCATCTCGACCGAGTAGCTGGTGTCTGTCGCGGTGGCGGTGTCGCTCGTCGTCCTCTCGCGCTCGGTTGCCGTGGTCGCCGTGGTCTCGGGTGTCACGTCCGAGCCTGCGTTGTCGCTACAGCCGGCAAGCAAGGCAGTGCTGCCCGCTGCAAGCCCGTACTTCAGCAGTGTTCGGCGCGTCGGTGCATCGGTCGAAGTGGTATCGTCGGTCATGCTCAAACGTCTCCGGTGATGATCTCTGCGAGTCGCTGGCGGTCGAATAGCTGGTCCTCACTGAACGTCTCGGGGAAGTAGGCGGTGGCGTACCGTTCGATCATAAAGAGGTTGTGCAGCGGGCCGGTGTAGATCGGGCCGCCGCGGAACACGCGTTCGTTCTGGACGGCGGTTAGCTGGCTGCCGATCGGGTGGTCTTTCATGTACGCGAGCACGTCGTTCTCGAACTCCTCGCGGGTCTTGCCCTCGCGGTGGTAGCGAAGCAACAGCGAGTCGGGATCGATCTCCAGCAGCGTCTCGTAGTCGATTGTCCCCGTGTCGCTCGTCGAAAGCCCGTCGACACCGGTGCCGGCGAACGCGTCCGACAGCCCGAGCGTGTGGAAGTGCTCCTTGTTCGCGCCGTTGCCCGCGAGTCGGTACGGCGTGAACGATTCGGGTTCCTCACCGGCGAACACGAGCGCGGCGTTCGGTCGGTCGTCAGGCGCGGGTAAGCGAGACTGCACGTCGGCGACGAGTTCGTCGTGAATCGATCGGATCGCTTCGAAGCGGTCCCGTTCCTGAACGATCTCGGCGACCGTCTCGAACGCCTCGTACAGCGAGTAATACCGGTAGTCGTGCCAGTCGTCGGTTCGCCGGAAGACGACGTTGCCCAGGAACGGCGCGACGTTGTCCCGAATCTCTGTAAGGTCCTGCTGATCCCACGCCTGAAACCAGTCGGTCAGCGCGTTGGGATCGATCAGGTGCAGGTCCGCCGCCATCTCGTAGAACGGTTCCTTCGAGATGCCGTCGTTCCAGAGCTGTGTGAGACCGTCGAGATCGATCGAGACGCCGTCGAGTTCCTCGTAGTGGATCGTCTTGTAGCGCCCGCGATACCAGATCGACTGGACCGCGTCGGCGTGGCCCAGCGCGACCAGCATGTCGATGTAGTCCGCGGTAAAGGGCGCGATGGTCTCCGGAACCGAGTCGAATTCGAGGGTCCCGACCGGCTCCATCGTCACCGAGTAGCTCGTGTCCGTCGCCGTCTCGGTCGAGGAGTGCCCGTCCGATGCCGCTGCGGTGTCGGTCCGGATCGCCGTCTCGGTGTCGGTCGCCGTTGACTCGGTCGGCTGGTCAGATGCCGAGTTACTGGAACAGCCGGCGAAGACGCCGGCAGCGGTGAGTGCGCCGCCGTACGTCAGCAGTTCCCTGCGCGTCGGGGCAGTGGATCGACTGGAATCTCCGTCCATGCGATTTAGGCCCACCTAAATAGATAAAGGAGTTTCGATTATTAGGCAGACCAAAAGCGCGGTGGCGAGTCATCTGGGTGCGCCACACTGCGGACACATCGGTGGACCGCTATCGGGGAGTGCCAGTCCGCAGTGTTGACAGTCCCCGTCGGTCTCAGGCGTCCTGATCTCCGTTGCGATCTCGGTGGTCGCGTCACGAACGGTCCCGAGACGAGTCGACGGATCGGTCGAAGACGACGCACCAGCGGCCGTGCGTGCATCGATCGCGAATCGTGCCCGTTCGACCACGAACGTGTTAGCGTCGGACAACAACGACCGGAGATCGTCCACGGGGATCGACACCGTCTCGTCGGCCGTCGCGAGGAGACCCAGCGCCTCCGCACCACGCCCACGGACGAACGCATTTTCGTCGCCGAGGCGGTCGATCAGTGCCGCCCGCCCGTCGGCCAGCGCCGCCGGCTGGCCACACCCGATCGCGACGAGTGCCGTACAGAGATGGTAGCGCACGAGCGTCTGTTCGTCGTCGAGATGGGTGGCCAGATGCGCTACCTGATGGCGGAACCGGCGTGGATTGGCGAGTGCGACGTGTTCGAGCGCCTTGGCGAGTTTTACCACGACTTCTGGTTCGTCGAACGAGAGACCGACCCGAAGTTCGGCGAGCGTCTCGGGTGTTGCGACTGCCTCTGGGTCGGCGAGTGCAACGTATCCCAGTGCCTCGGCCGCGCGAGCGCGGACGAAATAGAATTCCTCGTCGTCGGCGAGTCGGTCGGCCAGCGCATCCACGACCGGAACGACAGCGTCCGGTGCACCCTCCGCGATCACGCCGAACAGTTTGACCGCCAGCAGGCGAACCGATCGCTCGTCGTCCAGAAACCCCGCGAGCGTCGGCGTGAGACCGTCGAAAACGCTCGGGCGATCAGCGGCCAGTTCACGGAGTGAGCGAAGCATAGCCTTCTGCTCTTCGGTTGGCAGGGAATCACACTCACGGAGGCGTGCCCGCGCGACGTCCGATGCACCTGCGAGAAGGTGCTCGGTGATCCGATTCCCCGAAGACGATTCGTTCGGCCCGCTCATCTGTCCTCGATCGAACGGCGTCGCAAGGCATTGTAAAACATCCGGGACGGGAACCCACGACAGTCAATTCGATATAGCGAAATATGATATACCACACCGATCACGCTGACGCGCCGAACTTATACGATTCGGGCGATTACGGACGGCTGATGGTCCAAACAGTCGCACGCGAGATGGCAGATCTCGAACCCGAGGATTTTCACTTGCTCTCGGGCGTCGAGCAGGGGATGCGCTTCTCGGAGTACGTCGATCGCGAGAAGCTCCCCGAGTTCTCGCGACTCACCGCCGAAGATGTCGATTATCGACTGGACCGCTGTGCCGACCGGGGCTTTCTCGAACGCAAGACCATGCAGTACGAGGGGTTCAAGCTGACCTTCGAGGGGTACGACGCGCTCGCGCTGCACGCGCTCGTCGAGCGCGACACGATCGAGGGCTTTGGCGCACCGCTCGGTGTCGGCAAAGAGAGCGACGTGTTCGAAGTTCGGTCCTACAAACCCATGGCCCTGAAGTTCCACCGCGAGGGGTACACTCAGTTCCGGGAGGTCAACAAAGAACGCGAGTACACGGCCGACCGCGACCACGTCTCCTGGCAGTACACCGCCCGAAAAGCCACCGAACGAGAGTACGACGCACTCGAAACACTGTATCCAGACGTTCGGGTGCCCCAGCCCATCGACACCAACCGACACGCCATCGTCATGGAGAAGATCGACGGCGTCGAGCTATCACGGACGAAGCTCGAAGACGAACAGGTCCGGCCAGTGCTGGAGTTGATCCTCGACGAGATGGGAACGGCCTACGACGCCGGGTACGTCCACGCCGACATGAGCGAGTACAACGTCTTCGTCGGGACCGACGGCATCACCATCTTCGACTGGCCCCAGGCAGTGCCGACCGACCACGCCAACGCCGACGAACTACTGACCCGTGACGTCGAGAACATCGTCGGGTACTTCCGTCGGAAATATCCCAGATTCGTCGACGATCTCGACACCGACAGCATCAGTAGGGCACTGCTGGCCGGTGAATTCGAGGCGCTCGCGGACCACGACTGAGACGGATTATTGTCGCGATTTTGACCGTCAGCAGACCATTTTCGAGTCCAGAGCGTGCCCGATACCACATAGATGAACCATATAATGCGATATCAAATGTAGTTGCCACACTATCAGCTGGCCTGTTCACGGGGGCCAGCGACAGCACGTGAGCAGTCTTTGAGCGACCGATCACCGAACAGCACGGAACAGTCACTGGACGGGGGACGCGTCGGCACGTGACGAAGCTACGGGACCGACATGCATCGAGATCGCCCCATGTCGGGCGAGTATGGAGTCGCTGCTGTGGTGGACCGTCGACAGACTGTGCCCCGGACAGGCACCCTCGACGAGTCACCGCAGCATGTCAAGAGGCGGGAGAACAATGAACGCGTCCGCAGTGGAATCGGCGTTACCTCGACCCGGAGACGAGAAATTCGATGAGGTTGCTCACCAGCACCTCGTTGTCGCTTGTATGGACGTAGTCTGGACCTAACAACGACCGGTCACCGAGCGCGACGGCGTTGCCCTCGCGGGCGAGGACCGTGTACGCACCGTCCCGGCGCGTGGTCGAGAGCCGCGTCGAGCCGTTGGTGACGACCGCAGCCGACCCACCGACGACGGGGCGGGCGGTGTAGACCGTCAGGCGGTCGACCCCGCGGGTGAGCGGTCCCTCAGTCGCTGGAACGGCAAAGACTGCACGGTGGTTAGTGTCGTACGTCTGGAGATTGTAGAGATAGCCGGCGTCGAACCCGAGACCGAACGTGCCGGCCAGATTCGTCATGGGCGTCGGCTGCGTCGATCGGTCACCGACCTGGGCTGTGGGTTCGTTGACCAGCAGGACCCGCCCGCCACGGTCGGCAAAGCGGGCGACGCGGGCCTGTTCGCTCGTGTTGTACTGCTCACCGGGCGCCACGACGACGAAGGCGTCGGCACGCGCAAGCGTTCGGTTGAGCGACTGGTGATCGGCCATCTCGTCGGTGTAGAACACCACTTCGTGACCAGCCGACAGCAGCCGTGTCACGAAGGGGCTGATCTGGTCGGGCGTGACGCTGTTGTTGTGGCTCTGGTCGATGACGACCGTCTGACCGGTCCCCGTTGAATCGGCAGTCACGTCGCCAGTCTCCTCGGGTGGCTGTGCGAGAATCGAGTCGGGCTGGTGGCTCTCGACGGTCAGGGGCGCGGTCTGGTTCGGCCCATCCGTCGGGATCGGAACGCTCCCCAGTCCGGTCAGTATCGTCGCCACGGCGAAGACGGCGAGGAACACCCCGACCCGGAGAAGGCTATCACGTAGCTCCATCGGTGCGCACCTCCCGAGCCTCGGCGTCGAGGTCGCCCCACAGCATCAGGTACCGCGGGCGGTCGATTCCAGGCGTCGTGAACAGCGTCGCTCGGGCGAGAGAGCCGGCCGCCGACCCGTTGGTCTCGGCACCACGAAGGAGCGAGAGCAGGTCCGGCGTCGTCGACCGGTAGTCGACCGAATACGAGGACAGGCCCGCGGCATCGGCTGCTGAGGCGATGGCCGTCTCTAGATCGCCGACCGCGTCAGCCAGACCGTTCTCGACCGCTCCGGTCCCGGAGTAGACCTTCGCGTTCGTCAGTTCTGGGCGGGTGAGCGTGAGACGGTCGCCCCGCTCGGCATACACCGTGTCGACGAACGAGCGCTTGAGCGTCTCGACCTGGGCGCGGATGTCGTCGTCAGTGAGACCGCCGACCTTGTCCGGGCCAGTCGTCACCGGCTCGGGGACGCCGTCGGGCTGTGGGATCAACGCCCGCACCCCCACGCTCCCGATCAATCCCCCCGGCGTCGCATAGATCTCGTCGCTCGGGAGGGCCGTGTAGTAGGCACCGGAGGCGGCGATCCCCCGGACGCTCGTGACGACCGGCTTCTCACGAGCGAGTCGTTTGACCGCCCGATACTGGGCTTCACTGGCAGCGACGCTTCCACCCCCGCTGTCGATCCGCAGGACCACGGCGTCGACGGTTCCGTTCCGCCGGACGGCACGTAGTTCACGGGTCACGTCGTCCGCGGAGGGACCGGTGATCGGTCCCTCGATCGTTACGACTGCGACGGTGCCGCGCTCCTCGGTCTCGAACAGGGCGTTAGAGGCGGCCGGGCCGACGACCGCACCGAGCAAGAGTGCGACGACGACGAGAACCGTGTAGGAGGTCAGCAGCGTCTTAACGCGTCTGTCGATCGGGTTCGCCATTCGTTCTGGTTTTTGCTCCCAACGACAAAAAGCCACGAGACCGCGGGCGGGTCATACTGCCGGCTGGAAGTCTGGAACGAATTTCGCGACCCCGTGGTCGCGAATCTCTTGATACAGAAAGTTGTAGTTGCTTACCGGTGAGCGTCGGCACGGGATAGACGCTCACCGGTAAATCGCTACAACCGTCCGTATGAAACAGTGACAGCCGGCAGTATCAGAGCCAGTCGAGTTCCGGGTCGATGCGGTCGGGCGGTGTCTCGCCATCGAGCGCGGCCGCAAGGTTCCGTGCGACCGTCTGATTGAGTTCCTCGCGCGCCTCGACGGAGTACCAGCCAGCGTGCGGGGAAAGCAGGCAGTTGTCGAGCGCACGGAGCGGGTCGTCTGGTGCCGGCGGTTCCGCACAGCGCACGTCGAGACCGGCAGCGGCGATCTGGCCACTGCGGAGCGCGTCAGCCAGTGCCGACTCGTCAATCAGGCCACCGCGGGCGGTGTTGACCAGCACGGCGTGCTCGCGCATTTCGTCGAGCGCGTCGGCGTCGATCAGCTCCTCGGTCTGCTCGGTCAGGGGCGCGTGCAGGGAGACGTGGTCTGCCTGCCGACAGACTTCCTCGAAGGACACCTTCCGTACTCCCGCGTCGGCCATCTCGTCGGCGTCGACGTAGGGATCGTACGCGATCACGTCGAGATCGAACCCGCGGAGCCGATCGTGAAACCGGCGGGCGATCGGGCCGTACGAGACGAGTCCGAGCGTCGTCCCCGGGAATCGGTGGATCGGTCGGCCATCGTCCCATGCCCACGCCCCGTCGGCGGTCGCCCGGTCGTACTCGGCGACCTTGCGCACACAGTCGAGCAAGAGCGCGACGCCGTGGGTCGCGACCTCGTCGGTGCAGTACTCCGGGACGTTGGTGACGGTCACGCCGTGTTCGGCGGCCGCTGCGACATCGATGTTCTCGAACCCCACGCCCGCGCGTGCGATGACTTCGAGATCCGGTAGTTCGGCGATCAGCGCTTCCGAGACCGGCGTGTTCACGTCGACGACGAGACCAGCGACACCGGCCACAGCCACATCGGACGGACGGTCGTCGAGTCGGTCCACGACGCGGAGAGCGGCGTCCGGGACGCCGTCGGCTACTACCTCGGGATCGATCATCGGATCGTCAGTGACAAGAATCTCGTCCATAGAGACGACTCGGCCGGTGACGGGCTAAAAGACCCCGATGGTCGTGCGAGTGAACGATGGGCCGATATATCAAATATCGCGATAGCAAAGACAGTCACAGAGAGTCTGGTGGTATCGAACACTGCAACGATCGCGGAGAGGCCGCGCCTGACCGACGAGCGGGTCAGCGTTTATACCCCGGCCGTCCGCAGGAGTACACATGGAATTTGGAATCCTCAGCACGGCGAAGATCGGACGAGAGGACGTTATTCCGGCGATTCAGGCGAGCGAACACGCAGTCGGTGCGATCGCGTCCCGTGACGAGGACCGGGCGCGTGCGGTCGCCGACGAACTCGGCATCGAGCGGTCCTACGGGAGCTACGAGGCGCTGCTTGCCGACGACGGCATCGACGCCGTCTACAATCCACTCCCGAACGGGCTGCACGCCGAATGGACCCGAGCGGCCGCCGACCACGGCCTGCACGTCCTCTGTGAGAAGCCACTGACTGCCGACGCCGACGAAGCGCGGGCGCTGTTCGACTACTGTGCCGAGCGGGACGTGACGGTGATGGAGGCGTTCATGTACCACTTCCACCCACGCACGGAGCGCGCCCGCGAGATTGCCAGTGAGGCACTCGGCGAGATCCGCCACGTCGAAGCGACGTTCACGTTCCAGATGGGGGATCGCAGCGACGACATCCGACTCGACCCGGATCTTGCCGGTGGCGCGCTCATGGACGTGGGCTGTTACGCTGTGAGTGCGACGCGGAACCTCCTCGGCGAACCCGACCGCGTCTTCGCACACGAAGCCGACAGCTACGACGCCGGCGTCGACTCACAGCTGTCGGGCCTGCTGACGTATCCCGACGGCGTGTCCGCACAGATTACCGGCGGCTTCGACACGCCGCTGACCCACGAGTACCGCGTGCTCGCCGACGACGGCTGGCTCCGGGTACCCGACGCCTTCGACGTCGATCCCGACCAGAATCTCGCAATATCCTACATGGTCGACGGCGAGGAACACACCGAGACCTTCGGCGGTGTCGACCAGTACCGTCTGCAAGTCGATGGCTTCGCCGACGCGATCGAACAGGGACGGACGCCACGCGTCGATCGGACCGAATCGATCAACAACATGGCCGTTATCGACGCGCTGCACGAGAGCGCCGACTCCGGCGAGCCGGTCGGCGTCGACCACGAGTAGCACGGCCGACGGTGCCAGTGGGATTTTATTCGCACCGACCGACGGGCAGGTATGGACCAACGAGTCAGCGAGCACGCCGAGGTGCTGGTCGACTGGAGCGCCCAGATCGAAGCGGGCGACGACGTGGTCGTCCAGGTCGACGAGGGCGCACACGATCTCGGGGTCGCGGTCGCAGCGGCACTGGGCGAACGCGGGGCGAATCTCCTGGCGACCTACGGTTCGGACGAGATGACGCGGGCGTACCTGCACGGGCACGGCGACGACTTCGACGCGGATCCAGCCTACGAGAAGACCCTCTACGAGCGGGCCGACAGCGTCCTGATTTTGAAGGGGCGTCGGAACACGGCCGAGGGCAGCGACGTGCCGGGCGAACGCCGGCAGGCCTATCGCCGGGCGCGACAGGAAATCAGGGAGGCCAGACTCGATACCGACTGGGTGTCGACGCAACATCCGACCAGAGCGATGGCCCAGCAAGCGGGGATGGCTTACGACGCCTACCGTGAGTTCGTCTACGACGCCACCCTGCGCGACTGGACGACACTGGCCGGCGAGATGGCACAGCTAAAGGAGTTGCTCGACGCGGGCGAGACGGTGCGAATCGTCGGCGAGGGCACCGATCTCACCATGTCGATCACCGACCGGGTGGCGGTCAACTCCGCGGCTTCGGTGGCCTACGACTCGCACAATCTTCCCTCCGGCGAGGTGTTCACGGCCCCGACAGCCACGGAGGGCGAGGTCACGTTTGACGTGCCGATGACCGTCGACGGCACGCGCGTGCGCGACGTGCATCTCGTCTTCGAGGACGGCGAGGTGGTCGACTACAGCGCCGCCCAAGGCGAGGCGACCATCGGCGAGGTGCTCGACACCGACGCGGGAGCGCGTCGGCTGGGCGAACTCGGCATCGGGATGAACCGCGGCGTCGACCGGATCACGGACAACATCCTCTTCGACGAGAAGATGGGCGGCACCGTCCACCTCGCGCTCGGGCGAGCCTACGACGCTTGCGTCCCGGACGGAGCGGGCAACGACAGCGCCGTTCACGTGGACCTGATAACCGATCTTCGGGAATCGGGCAGACTGGAGATCGACGGCGAGACCGTCCTCGAAGCGGGGCAGTTCCGGTGGGAGGAGTGAGCTTTTCAGATCGGCGGTCGACCGTCCTCGCATGTACGCCGAGTACGTCACCGACATCGTCCACGAACCGACCCAGCGCCACGACGACGGCTTCGATCTGACCGTCGCCGAGATCTACGACGTGACCGAACCGGGCCGAATCGACTTCGGGGGCGGCGAACTCGAACCCGCCGAGACCGCTGCGGTCCCGTCTGAGAAGCGCCATCCCGATGACGACTACGAATGGTGGACGCTCCGGGACGGTCAGTACCTGCTCGAATACAACGAGTCGCTGACCGGCGAGACGACCGTCACGCTCCAGCCCCGCTCCGAACTACTGGAACGGGGCGGAACGCATCCGACACTCCACGTCGACGAACTGCCCCACGTCCCGCTCTCGGTCGGCGGTGCGGGATGCAGGCTCAAAGAAAACGCCCGGGTGAGTACGATCGTCGACGCCCGAGAGTAGCCGACCGTCGCTATAGTAACAATTGAAACGATTTACACACCGACCGAACTGCTGTCGTGCGATCGGGTGTGCATTGATTTTCAATGGCTACTATAGACAGATCGATGCTCACTCGCGACGGTGCCAGGACGGTGCATCGTCGAGAGCCGGGCGGACAGATTCCAGATCGATCTCGGCGGTCCCGTAGAATCGTTCTCGGCCGACCGGTGTTCGAAGGCGGACGAGGCACGTCGCGCTCGTGACGCGGAACACCGACAGCGTCCACGGCCGACCGGTGTGATCCCACTCGCTGATCGGCGTCGAGTGGTCGTCCTCGACGACGCGAGAGCCGAGTTCCCAGCTCAGCCGACTCACGTGCGGGAGTTCGAACGGGACGACGGAAGGGAGTGTCACGTCACCGGTGCCATCGTCACCGCTCGGAGGACTATGTGTTGCCATACCTTGGAATCGGTCATTGTCGATAATAAACATAGCCGTTCGCGCTCAGAATGACAGTTGTCCAACAGTCTCGCGTGGACGAGCGATCAGCGCGGCGCGAGACCGACACCGTCGGCGAGCAGTTCGTGCGAGCGCATCGCGTCGTCGTGATCCGCGACGACGTGCTGGATCATCACCTCGTCGGCACCGACGCGATCCGAGAGCTGTTCGAGCAGTCCCGCGAGCGTCGATGGGCTGCCCGACAGCGCACGCGGCCACTCGTCCCCGTCGAGGCGCGCGGGGGTCTGGTCGGGAACACCGCCGAGTTCGTCGATGGCAGTGTCGACCGACGGGGTCGTGCCGACCTCGCCCCGCTCCATCCGCTTGTAGGTCGCCTCGGCCACCGCTCGAAGGCGCGCCGCCGCCGCGTCCGTGTCGGCACAGACCGCGTTGACCGCGATCATGCTGTGTGGCTCGTCGAGACCGCCGGCCAGCCGCGAGGGCTGGAAGTGATCGATGTAGTCCTCGAAGGCGTACGCGGCGAACTGCGGTCGAATGAACGCAGCGAAGCAGTAGGGCAATCCGAGTTCACCGGCGATCTGTGCGCTCGACGGACTGGAACCCAGCACCCACGGAACGGGCGGGGCCGCGTTCGAGCGCGGAATCGACAGGTCGGCGTAGGCGTGGCCGTCGGGATAGTCCTCGTAGAGGTGATTGACGACCGCCTCGACTTTCTCGGCGTGGTCCGCGTCCGGGTTCTCGACGTGGCGCTCGGTCCCCAGTGCGCGGTCGACGGCCGGTGAGCCGTTGGCACGTCCCAGTCCGGCGTCGATCCGTCCGGGCGCAAGCCCATCGAGCGCACCGAACTGTTCCGCGACTTTGAACGGCCGGTAGTGGTTGAGCAACACCGCTCCCGAACCGAGCCTGATCGCCTCAGTCTCTGCGGCGAGATGGCCGAGCAACACCTCGGGCGTCGTCCCGGCGAGTCGATCACCCATGCCGTGGTGTTCGGCCACCCAGAACCGGGAGTAACCGAGCCGTTCGGCCTGTCGTGCTGCCGCGACGGTGTTCGCGTAGGCATCGGTGGCGGTACCGCCCTCGGGAACCGGAGAGAGGTCCACGATGGAGAGATCCATACCGCTCGTTCGGAGACTCAACCGAATAACGGTTCGGCCCGCGACAGTCGGCGAGTGAGGACCACCGAGTACGGAGTGATGCCGTGGTAAGTGGAGAGACAGTCCGACGCGCTTTTGAAGTGGCGGGCAATATCGGTGGGTATGGCAGAATTCACGGTCGCTCTCTCCGACCCGGAGACGGGCACCACCTACCAGCTCGATGTCGACGATCAGGACGCAAACCGATTCATGGGCCGCGAACTCGGCGACGAGGTCGACGGCAGTGCTGTCGGACTCGACGGCTTCACGCTCGAACTCACCGGCGGCTCCGACGCGGCCGGTCGCCCGATGCGCCCCGACGTGCGCGGCGTCGGCACGAAGTCGATCCTCACCGACGGCGGCGTCGGCTACAAACCGACCCGCGACGGCGAGCGAAAGCGCATCACCGTCCGTGGTCGCGAGATCAGCGACGAGACCGCCCAGATCAACGCGAAGGTCAGCGAGCACGGTAGCGGCGAGGTCGCGGACCTGCTGGGCGAGAGCGACGACGAATAAGCCGTCGTGGCCGATCGACTACCGAGCGATCACGACGCCGTCGAGACCCGCCGGGTGACGATCGGACGCGTCGGACGCACCGACCGCCCACGGATCGAACTGCCCAGTGATCTCGATCTTTCGGCAGGTGACGTGATCGAGTGCGTGCTTGATGGGACGAGCTACGACGCTGCCGTCGAGACGACGCTCGACGGAACGGCGATGCTCCAGCACGTCGCCGACAACAGACGCCTCGCGCGCGAGACCGACGGCGAGAATCGCCTCGTCGAGTGGTTCGCGGCGAGTGACTGTTCGCTCGGTGGCTCGGTACACCTCGACATCGTGACGCCGGGCCACACCTATGGGCTTCGGACGCCGGGCCAGCGTGTCGTCTACTCGGCGACCGACGCCCCCGACGACTCACTGGCCAGTATTGCAGAGCGTCTCGACGAATGAGTCCGGCACCGCTGGCCGACGATATCAGCGACGATTTTCGTTCTCTCGATTGATAGTGGCGCGAAACCCCTAAGATTCCTCCCGCAATACGTGAAGACGACTGATAAATGTCGGAATCCGTCATCGCTGATTTCGTCGGCAATTTCAACGCAGAGGTGATGGCGACCACCGAACCAGTCCGGGGACGGGTGTTGCTCAGCCAGAAGCGGCTGGTGCTGGCGGCCAACGAGAACGACAAATTCACGATTCCGCTGTCGTCGGTGTTCGACATCGCCGTCGGTCACATCCCGCCGGACCTGGGTGACTTCTTCGACTCGACGGTGACGGTCGCCTTCGAACGCGGCCAGGAGCGCTACGTCGCCGTCGTCGAGGCCGGGGACGACAAGATATCGAAGTTCTCGACGGTGCTGTTCAAGGCGATCCTCAACGGGACCGAGACGACCGTCAAGGAGCGCGCACGGGTCGGTGGTCGCGTCATGAACGAAGCGTTCAGCACGGCCCGCCTGTACGTCGAGGACGGCAGCGTCGAGTTCCGTTCTCCCGATCACTCCTTTACGGTCGATCTGGCGACGGTGACGGACTTCCGGCGGACGACCCGCGAGATCAACGGAGCCGACCGGCCGACGCTGACGTTCCGGCACATGATGAACGGGACCGCCGTGACGACGATGGCAGCGATGGCCTCACCGCGAAAGATGTCGATCCTCGGGCGCTACCTCCGACTCGAATACAGCGACCTCATGGAGGACCTACGCGATATCGAACTCACCAACGACAAGACCGAGATCCTGGTCGCGATCTACTCGACGGGCGACATGGAGGGGATGCCACTGGCTGACATCCTCGGCGTCGACGGAGCGCAGGTGACGATGTTACTGCAGGATCTGGAAGCCAACGGGCTGGTCCAGGACTCGCCCGACGGCCCGGCACTCACGCCGAAAGGTGAAGTCGTCGCGAGTCGCTACCTCGAAGATGTGAACTCCTGACGGTCGGGTCGCGTGCCGGAACGGCAAAGCGCTCGACGATCACCGAGAAGCGGCACTCTCAGACGAGCGAGCGGAGCGCCGTCACAAAGAGGAGCCACACGCGTCACTGCTCTGAGACCGCTTCACCGGCAATCGAGCGCCCGCGGGCTTCGAGTTCGACTTCACGGCGCGTGCGCACCGGTTCGAGGATACCGTACTCGATGAGTCGGTCGTAGATCTCCTCGACCTGTTCGATGTCCATGCCGACGAAGTCGGGAATCTGGAAGGGCGACACCCCGGTGTACAGTGCCATCAGCACCTCGTTCTCTTCTTTCGAGAGTTCCACGTCGACTTCGTTTGCCTGTTCGCCGCGGCGGACGTAGGACGACAGCACGGACACGTCGCTTTTGGTGCCCGAGACGTGGGTCTCGACGCTGGTCCCCTCGATCGTGTGTTCGACCTCGACGACGCGGCGCTCCTGTCCCATCACGGTTTTCGTCCCCAGTTCGGCGCTGCCCACGTCGTCGACTTCGAGTTCGACGAACGCGCCGGACGTGAGTGCGAGATCCACTGCGCCGTCGCCGATCTTCATGCGCCCTTTCTCCCAGTCAGTGTCTTGGACGACACCGCCCTCGACGGCCGGATGTTTGACGAGGACAACGGTCTGGTCGAGCAAGGCACTGTACAGCGTCGCCTCGAACTCCTCGATGTTCTGGGGGGCGATCAGCGTGACGTTGGCACCGATCTGCAAGGAGAGATACCCCGACACTTTCGCGATCGCTTTGTTGACGTTGTCCCGGCCGGTGATCGAGGTGATCTTCGAGAGCGCGATCGTTCGCTTGCCCTCGCTGCTGACCAGCACCATCCGTCGATTCGAGAGGATGATTCGCCCGGACTGCCAATCGATGTCGTTGCGCTTCCGGCCGTCAGTGACGACCTGCACGAACTTGCCCTTCGCGTCGGCCAGTTTCTGTTCTCCCTTGCCCATCGATCAGTCACCGCCGTCCGCCGAGTTTCGAGATAGCCGAGAACGCTCGCTTGCGGATCGTCTCGTTCTCGGTGTCGTTGATGATGCGGTCCAGCGTCTTGCGCGAGCGTTCGCTACCGATCTTGCCGAGCGTGAAGATGGCCTGTGCACGAACATCCGGGTCGTTGGTGTCGTCGTCGACGACCGACAGCAGGCGTCGCTCGACGTCGTCGCCACCGATCTCGGCGAGACTCGTGGCGGTGAACTGTCTGAGCATCTGGTCGTCCTCGAACAGCGCATCGATCAGCGAATCGATGACGCGAGTCCGCTCTTGCTCGCCGGTAACCCGGCCCAGCAGCCACGCCGTGTTCCGTCGCTGGGCGTGCTGGCTGCTCTCCTCTAAGATTTCGACCAGTGGGACGACGACGCTGCGGTCGTCAGTCGAAGCGAGTTTCTCGACGACGGTGTCTCTGATCTGGTGGCTCTGCTCGGTCGGCACGTTCGAGAGCAGTTCGATCAGCGAGTACACCGCCGCCTGGCGAACCGCCGGGGATTCGTCCGTCAGTGACTCGATCAGGTAGTCGACCGGCCGGTCGTTCTCGAAGTTCCCGAACGCACCGACGGCGATCCGTCGGACGCGCTCGGTGTCGTCCTCGTACAGCGGCAAGAGCGCTTGCAGGGCCTGCCGGTTTCCGATGGCCCCCATCGCGTCGGCCGCCTCTCGGCGGACGGGCGCTTTCGGATCAGAGAGCAGGCTTTCGAGCGGTCCCACGGCCCTCGGATCGCCGATCTTGCCACAGGCTCGCGCGGCCCGCGCCCGGACACGCGGATCGCCGTCGTCGAAGGCGTCCGCGAGGTGGGAGACGGTGTCTGCCTGTTCGAGCTGGCCCAGTCCGTTGGCCGCGGCCATCCGTAGCTCCGGGACATCGGCATCGAGTGCCTGCACGAACGCCTTGGCTTTGACCCACCCGGCACCGCCGTCGCCGAAGTCGACACCAGCCATGTCGGCGATCAACTGCTCGATGGCGTCGCCACCGAGTTCGTCCAGCGAGTCGACGGACTGGGCGGCGATTCGACTGTCGTCGTTCTGTGCACCGCCGACCAGCGCGTTGACCACGTCTTTGCGATCGTCGTGTTCGTCGAAGTTGCCGAGTAACTCCGCTGCACGCGCACGGACCTTCGGGTTGTCCGCTTCCCGAAGCGCCCGGATGAGTTCCTGTACCTTGCCGTCCCGTTCCAGTTGGTAGAGACTCATGTCTTCCGGTAGATGCGGTGTTGCTTGTCCACCGCCCCGAAGGAGTCACGGCAGGCAGAGGGCAACGTCTCGGTCATTCCGATCATCAGATAGCCGTCGGTCCGCAGGGACTGCTCGATGGTTTCGAAGATGGGAACTTTGAACTCGCCGTCGATGTAGATGAGGAGGTTCCGACAGAAGACGAGATCGAAGTCCTGCTTTGGGGTGCCACGGATCAGGTCGTGCTGTTCGAACGTGACCATGTCCGAGACGGGCTTTCGAATCTGAAAGGAGTCACCGTCTTGCTCGATGTACGCGTCGTAGTCGTCGAGCGGGGCCAGTTCCTCCGCGATATCGGTCGTATGAGAGGTTTCGTAGGTCCCCGCGCGGGCTTCGCGGAGGATGTCGTGATTGATGTCGGTCGCCAGAATCGAGACCGCACGGTCGTTGATCTCCGGATCGTCGAGTGCGAGCATCGCCGCCGAGTACGGTTCCCGGCCGTCCGCACAGGGCGCACTCCAGAGACGCACCCGGCGCTTGTCGGCGGTGAGGTCCCGCAGGACCTGTCGCAGGCTCTCCCAGGCGTCCGGGTTGCGGAAGAAGCCGGTGACGTTGATCGACAGCGAATCGAGCAGTTCCTCGCGCTCGCCGTCGTCGCGTTCGAGCAGTCGCTTGTACGCCTGATAGCTGTCGGTGTCGGTTCGGCGCATCCGGGCGGTGATCCGGCGGTCGAGGTAGGCGTCGTTGTAGAAGTCCGACTCGAAGTCCATCTCCGAACCGATGAACGCAAGCAGTTGCTGGAACTGACGCTGGTCTCCCTTGCTCATCGTCGACCTCCGATCATAGCGTCACCACGTCGAGGATGTGGACGATGTTGCCGTCGCCGAGCACCGCCGTCCCGGAGAGTCCGGGCGTGCCACTGAGGATGCCCTCCAGAGGCTTGACGACGACTTCCTCCTGACTGTTGACCGAGTCACAGTGTAAGGCGACCTGTCGTTCCGACTCGCGCACGCGCACGAGCATCCCGTCGCCGTTGGCGTGTTTGCCGGGCACGTCGAAGGTGTCTCCGAGATGGATGATCGGGTAGATCTCGTCGTTGTGTTTGATGACTTCCTTACCGTTGACGTGCTTGCGGTCGTCGGCGCGCGTGATCTCGTCGACGTTCTTCAGCGGGATGCCATACTCCTCGTCGCCGACCTCGACGAAGAGGACTTTGACGATGGCCATCGTCACCGGGAGGCGAAGCGAGACCGTCGACCCCTCGCCGGGCGTGGACTCGACGTTGACCGACCCGTCGAGCTGTGTGACGGTGTCGTGGACCACGTCCATGCCGACGCCGCGCCCGCTCGTGTCGGTGACCTCGTCGGCCGTCGAGAAGCCGGGATGGAAGATCAGGTCGTAGATCGCCGAGTCGTCCATCGCTTCGAGTTCCTCGGGCGAGCGCACGCCTTTCTCGATGGCTTTGTTCTTGATCGCCTGCACGTCCAGGCCGGCACCGTCGTCTTCGACCTCGATGATGACGTGATCGCGTTCCCGGGAGGCTCGGAGTTCGACCGAGCCAGTCCGTGGTTTGCCATTCTCTTCGCGCACGTCCGGCGCTTCGATCCCGTGATCGACCGAATTCCGAAGGATGTGCATCAGCGGGTCCGAAATTTCGGTGAGGATCGTCCGATCGAGTTCGATGTCCTCGCCCTGAATCTCGAAGTCGACCTCTTTGCCCAGTTCCCGCGAGAGGTCTCGCACGAGTCGCGGGAACTTCCCGACGACCTTCTTCAGCGGGATCAGGCGCATGTCCATCACCGTGTTCTGGAGGTTCGCCGTGATCTTGTCGAGCTCGTTTAAGTTCTCACCGGCCCCGTCGAGATCGTCTTTCTCGACGGCGCGGCGAAGCTTGATACGGCTCGTCACGAGCTGTTCGACCAGTCCGTGCAGATCGTCGAGCTGGTCCACGTCGACGCGGACGGATTTGATCTCGTCGACTTTGTGCTCGGTGCTGTCACCGCCGCCGTCTCCCGAGTCGGTACTGAGCTGATCGGTCACGTCCGTCCCACTGGCGTCCTCGACCTTCCCGATCCCACCGAGGGTCGCTTCGACCGTCGCGGCGTCGGTCCCGTCGAGATACAGGACGAACGTGTCTTCGAAGTCGCCGTCCTCGACGGTCTCGCGGTCGGGCGCGGCGTCGAGGACAGGAAAATGCTCCTCGATGGCTTCGATCGCCAGCATCGCGTCGACGCCGAGCATGTCCGACTCGCCGATATCGACCGTCGTGGCGATCACGCTGTCGTCGGCCGCGTCGGGACCGAGATCGGTCTCGGCGGTCAACGAACCGCTCGCACCGCTTTCCGAGGCGGAGTCTGTCTCGCTCCCGTCGTCGCCGGTGGCGTCTTCGGCAGCGTCGACACCCTCTTCGAGGACGGTTCGAAGGTCGTCGACGATGGCGTCGACATCGGTGTTCGATTCGCCATCGGCTTCGATCTCGCCGACGATCGCCTCGATCTTGTCGACGCCGGCGAAGATCAGGTCCATCACCTCGGGGGTGACCGGCATGTTGCCGTCGCGCATCTCGTCTAAGAGGTCCTCGATCGCGTGAGCCAGTGACGCCGCGTCGTCGAAGCCCATCGCACCGAAGTTCCCCTTCAGGGTGTGCGCCGTGCGGAAGATCGACTCCATCGCCTCGGTGTCTTCTGGATCCGATTCGAGATCCAGCAGTGAGTTGTTCAGTTCCGTGATCGCCTCTTCACTCTCTCGAATAAACGCGTCGAGATACTGGTCGTTCATATTAGGTCACCTCTCGTTTGATCGTCTCCACGATTCCCGTGGGAATGTCGTCGATCGGCAGGATCGAGTCCACACAGCCGGTTTCGGCCGCTCGCTGTGGCATGCCATACACTGCCGATGTCGCTTCGTCCTGTGCGAGCGTCCGGCCACCGGCACCCTTGATCCGGCGGATGCCCTCGGCACCGTCGTTGCCCATCCCGGTGAGGATGACGCCGACGAGCGGGTCGTCGATCACGTCTGCAGCGGTCTCCATGGTCACGTCGACCGCCGGGCGGACGCTGTTGACCGGTGGCTCGCTCGATAGCTTGACACGCAGCCGTCCGTTTCGATAGTTCTTCACGCGCAGGTGATAGTCACCCGCGGCGACGAGTGCTTCCCCGCCAGCGATGCGGTCCCCGTCTTGGGCCTCGCGGACCTCGTAGTCGCTGCGAGCGTCGATGCGTGTAGCAAATCGGCCGGTGAAGCCGCCGGGCATGTGCTGGACGACCAGCACACGAAAGTCCGCGTCCAGGGGCAACTCCGAGAGGACGGACTCGACCATCTTCGGGCCGCCCGTCGACGAGCCGATAATCAACGTCGGGTCGTCGGCGTACTCGGCCGCGCCCGTGGTCGTCGATGGCTGCGTCGTGTCCGTTGGAGCGGTCCGCGATGGCGCAGTCACGTCGACTTCGGCGACCGACAGGACCATGTCGACGAGCTGATCTTTCAGCCGCGACATCTCCATCGAGACTTCGCCACCGGGCTTGGTGAAGAAGTCGACGGCACCGTTATCGAGCGCCTCGAAGGTGACATCGGCGTTCTCGTCGGTGTGGGCCGACAACATCAACACCGGCGTTGGACACCGGTCCATGATCTCGTCGACGGCAGCGATACCGTTCATCTCGGGCATCTCGACATCCATCGTGACGACATCGGGACGATGTTCATCGACGAGGGAGACCGCTTCGCGGCCGTTCTTTGCTTCCGCGACGACATCGACGCCACCCTCACTCAGGATGTCGGAGATGACGCTGCGCATGAAATGGGAGTCGTCCGCGACGACGGCGCGGGTAGATCCACCGACCATGGATTACCCGTGCCCACGCGCATCGAAGATAGTGATCGAGCGAGCCACGCAGGGAAACATTACTATCCAGTAGTCGGGTTTGGCACCAAAATAAAGACTCCGCCCGTGTAATCACATTTGATAGCATAGAGGGCAGGTTTAAGTCTGCGTACTTGCTCGGTACGGGTAATCACCGGGAGTCCGTAGGCATGTCAACAACAGAAGGTCAGGTGCTCGAGTTCGAGCTAGGCGAGGAGACGTACTGCGTGAGTATCGACTACGTCACCGAGATCGTCGATATCGGTGATCTAACCAAAGTCCCGAACGCGCCACGGCACGTCGAAGGCGTGATGGACTTGCGCGGGCGCACGACATCAATTGTGAACCCCAAGTCAGTGTTCGGGATCGCCGACAACGGTGCCGGCCAGCGGATTATCGTCTTCGATCCCGCAATCATCGAAGACCAGAGTGCCGCTGGCTGGCTTGTCGACGAGGTGGATCAAGTCGTTCAGGTCACGGACAAACAGGTCGACGACTCACCGGGAAGCGACGGGAACGGCTCGATACGAGGGATCGTCAAACGCGACGACGATTTCGTTATCTGGGTCGATCCGCAGGCTGTCCACTCGAATTAGGCAGCAAGATTTTTTTACTCAGCCCCGTGATTATAACACAATCCCAGACTGCCGCCCCCTAATAAATCAAAAATGATCGAACTAACGAAGACAGGCATCGACGGTCTCGACGACATCCTCAACGGTGGCATCGTAAAGAACTCCACGACGCTCGTCAGTGGGAACCCCGGCGCAGGGAAGTCCATTCTCGGTCTCCAGTACATCTACAACGGCGTCGAACAGTTCGACGAGAAGGGGATCTATCTCTCCTTCGAAGAGAACGAATCCGACCTACGCGAAGCAGCCGAGTCCATCGGCTTCGACAAGTGGCCCGAGTACGTCGAAAACGGCGATATCAAGGTGTACGATAAACAGGTGCTGCTGCGCGAGAACGACTTTTCGTCCTCGCTCGAACTGCTTCTGGAGGACCTCGAAGACGATCAGTACGACAGGCTCGTACTCGATTCGCTGACGATGTTCGAGCTGTTTTTCGAGAACGAAAAAGAGAAGCGAACCTACCTGCTGAAGTTCACGGACATCCTCAACAACAACGAGCTGACGACGCTGATGACCAACGAGCAGGGGGCAGTCTTCCCCGATACGGACATCGGACTCGAAAACTACCTCACCGACGGGAACATCTATCTGATCCAGACACCGACCGACTCGGGTGTCAACCGGTACGTCTGGGTCGCGAAGATGCGCAAACAGAACATCGAGACCGACATCTACCCGATGGAGATCGACTGGGGTGGGATCAGAGTACACCAGAACGCCAGTGCGTTCTCGATGATGAGTGAAGAAGACTCACCGATCTAACGAATCGGATATTATTAACCGAGAGAACGGACTACAGCGGGACGCTCTATCCTGATATCGGCCACTAGATTCTAAGGCGGTAGGCGGTCGGTTACAGACAGTATCACAGGCGATAGCTTTATAATCAGCAGAATATATTATTTGATAACCGATGGCTTCAGTGGATATTCTGCAGACGTTGGGAAACAAATACAGTGCAGAGATTCTGGATGCCACTGACGAACCTGCATCCGCTCAGGAACTCAGCGACGAGCTTGGAATTCCGATCGCGACCTGTTATCGCCGGATCGACGAGCTGACCGAACACGATTTGCTGGAGCTACACGACAATATCCTCTCCGACGACCGGCGTCGGATCAAAGTCTACCGACGATCAGTCGAAGAGGTGACCGTCGACTTCGACGGCGGCCTGTCCGTTCAGGTCGAAGACCGGTCAGAAGTGACGAACAAACTCGACGAGGCCTGGCGGACCCTCTCGGAAGGATAAGGCGACGCGAGCACACAGTATCAGCTATCGAGTCGATTATCAGGAAAGATATTTTCGAGGGTGGATTTAATAGCAGCACTGTAGAACGGGTAATCAGTGCCGATGATAGAACTCCTTTACGCGATCTCTACCCTGGTCTTCGTCGTCGCGGGCCTTACCATGGTCGGGATGGCGATGCGCGCGTACGTCCAAACGTCACGAGATGCCATGTTGCACCTGTCGCTTGGCTTTGCTCTTGCAGTTGCCGGGGCAACTGCGACCATGATCAGTGCCTTCGTCAACGACTTTAGTGGTGTCCGATCACTGCTACTGGTCAACAGCGGTCTCACGACGTTTGGCTTTCTGTTCGTCATGTACAGCCTTGTCACGTACGACTGAGTCTCGCTGAACGCGCGAGCGGTGACAGTGAACTGTGTCTCGGGTGGGCAGATTGTGCCACGTGAGGTGAGGAGGTGTCGATTGGGAATTTGAACCAGGTAGGAGTCTCATTTTCGTTCGTGAGTCTCACAGCATCTCCAGAAGTACCTGTTTTCACCAGTGATAATTTGCAGGATATGCTTATTACTGGGTAGTCATCACGTTATGGTAGCGTCCGGAGTGTTCCCACTCGGGGCAGACCACAACTATGATCGACCGAATCACCAACGACGACAACGACCGCGGGCAGGTCGGG
>Ga0207771_100272_pt1 | contig 35262 bp, 31 predicted proteins | sample A23M2SouthBayCA_2_FD_187731 | JGI IMG/M metagenome (GOLD analysis project Ga0207771, IMG submission 187731) | Aerobic enrichment media microbial communities from Eden Landing Ponds, California, USA - A23 M2 (2) (SPAdes) | ecosystem: Environmental > Aquatic > Marine > Unclassified | place... | reverse complement strand
CCGGGCCTTGAGTTCGCGTTTGAGGACGCTCGCCGTCGAGAACTCGCTGGGGAGCCACCGGCGGAACCCGGCGAGTGGTTCGGGGAGGGAGACCACGGGTATCGTGAGGGGCTACCGCGTGCCGACGAAAAAGCGTATCGCGTTGGGGGAGGTTCCGGCGGAGTGGCACGTCATGGGTCACTCACACTATCACGATCTCGATCGGGACGGGCATGAAACACAGCGCACCGGCCAGGAAGGTGAGCCCGGCGAGCGCGAGTCGCTTGCCGCCGATCGAGCCCTCACGGAGCGGCGTCGCCGAGCCGGCCCGGACCATGATCAGCGCGATCACGCCCCAGATCCCCCAGAGGATCGTCGACTGGGTATACTCCGTCAGGAAGTACAGCCCGCCAGCCATCGCGAAGAGAACGCCTGGGACCGCCGCGGCGACCGTCTCCTGGCGTTGGCCCAGCGCAGCCCGGAGGATGTGCCCGCCGTCGAGTTGGCCGACCGGGATCAGGTTGAGGAAGGTCACGAACATGCCGACCCACCCGCCGAAGACGACCGGATTGACGGCTTTCGTCGGATCGTCGTACGTGAGTGGCTGGCCGACCAGCTCGGCCAACAACGTGAGCAGGGGCGGATCGTTGAACTGGATCGACGCGGCCCCGTCGGCTGCTTGAACGGCCCCTGCGGGGATCGAGATCGGATCGAGATGCAGGCCGATCACCGTCACGGCGATCGTCGCAGCGAGGCCGGCCAGCGGGCCGGCGACACCGATATCGAACAGCGCCTTCCGGGAAGGGATCTGCCCCCGCATCCGGATGATCGCGCCCATCGTCCCGATCGGCGGCGGGACCGGGATGAAGTAGGGGAGACTCGCGTCGACACCGTGGTAGCGACTCAGCACGTAGTGGCCGAGTTCGTGGGTCGCGAGCACGCCGAGGACGGCGGCGGTGAACGGCCAAGCTTCGAGGAGGGTGAGCGGGTCGCCGGCGATGTCGATGTAATACCACCACGTGCCCGCGTACAGCGTCGTCGCGACGGTGAGGACGAACATCACGAGATTCCCCCACGGGATACCGTCGATCCCCACCGATTCGGGTTCGGCGACCAACGCGTAGGGCGCGGGGCCGCCGTCTCCATGACGCCGCGTTACCTCGACGTCGTATCCCCGCTGGGCGAACAGGGGCGCGATCTCCTTCGAGAGGTTGCCCGGTGGGATCAGTGGCTCGCCGACGTACCGAATCTCGTCGTCGTCACGTTCGACTCGATAGACGTGAAAGACCGACGCCAACGCCCCGACGCCGGGGGGATTGTTCGACGGTTCGTCGGGTGACATCTACGTGCCTCTGAGGAGTTGGTGACGTAAAACACCGACGCCCTCTCGGGCCGGGGATCCAGTGGACCGGGGTCGCAGGGACCGATAGCCGTGAGTCAGGCTGCTTCGACGCGCCAGGTGGTCGCGCTCGTATACGACCACTTCTCGACGTGGAGGTCGGGGGCCGAATCGCTGAGTTTGACCATGATTGCGCCGATCTCCTTCGGCGAGAGGCCGACCTCGTCGGCGATGAACTTGCTCTTGAAGTACATCTCGCCGTCCTGAGCCTTGCGTTTCAAGAACGCGCGTAGCCGCTGTTCCTTGCTGGCAGTCGACTCCTCGCGTTCCGGGGAGGGCGTTGCTTTGGTACTCATGTGAACCACTTCGATCCTGTCTATCGGCTACAGGCACATATATAGGGGAGAACATTCGGGTTACTTCGAGCCGTTTCAGCCATTTCAGGGATCGAAATCGACATTTCACGACCTTTTTAGATCGGCTGAAACATTTTATAGCCGCATCTAACGGATTATTCGATAGTGCATAGTGGAGAAATAATAATGGGGAAGATCCGGCGTGGATCGACGTGTCTGCCCGAATTTCGTCAGACGGACGTACCACACACCAGTCACGCGACAGTGGATCGGGGCGCGCTTGACAACCCTTAAGAGTGAATCGGAGTTACGCCGATCCAATGAAAGTCGTCGTCTCTATCGGCGGGAGCGTGCTCGCACCGGATCTGGACGCGGATCGCGTCGCTGGCTACGCCGACGCACTCGGGGAGCTGGACGCCGCAGGTCACGAGGTCAGCGTCGTCACCGGCGGCGGAACCGTCGCACGGGAGTACATCGAAACCGCCCGAGCACTCGATGCCAACGAGATGGAACTCGACCACATGGGGATCGCAGTGACGCGATTGAACGCCCGACTCCTGATCGCGGCCCTCGGCGAACTCGCCGCGCCCGAGCCCTCGGAAACCTACGAGAAAGGACGTGAAGCACTCCGACGCGGCGACGTCCCCGTCCTGGGCGGGACCGTCGCCGGCCAGACGACCGACGCCGTTAGCGCCGCCTTCGCCGAGTACGTCAACGCCGACCTGCTGGTGTACGCCACGAGCGTGCCGGGCGTCTTCGACGCCGACCCCGACGTCGACGCCGACGCCACCAAGTTCGACAATCTGAGCGTCGGGGAGCTCGTCGACGTGATCGCCGACATCGAGATGAACGCCGGGTCCAACGCGCCAGTCGACCTCCTGGCGGCGAAACTCATCGAACGCTCGGGTATCAGAGCCATCGTCCTCGACGGCAGCGACCCCCACCGGGTCGTCGATGCGGTCGAAGACGACGCCCACGACGGAACCGAAATCGTCCCGAACGGAGCAGTATGAGGCGTATACGATGACATACACCGGATACACAGTGAGCGAGGCGGTGAACCGACGATGACGGACATCGATCCCTACGCCACGATCGAGGACGGGACGGCGACGTTCTGGGCCGACGCCGTCGCCGACGCGATCGAGGCGCGCGATCCCGACGACCCGATCGTGATCAAGGGCGGCGTCTCGCCCTCTGGCGTGCCCCACATCGGTCACTTGAACGAGATCGTCCGCGGGTACGTCGTCGCCGAGGTGCTTCGCGAGCGCGGTCACGAGGTCCGACAGGTGTTCACCAGCGATGACAAGGATCGACTTCGGAAGATCCCCCGACGACTCGCCGACCTGGAGTGGAACGTCGTGGGATTGGGCGAAGTCGACGCGGGGGCGCTCGGCCGGAACCTGGGCAAGCCCTACACGTCGATTCCCGATCCGTTCGGGTGCTGTGACTCGTATGGCGCACACTTCACGAAGCTGCTGGCCCGGAGTGCGGCGTTACTTTCCGTTCCAATCGACGTCGTCTCGAACACCGACCTGTACGCCGAGGGCGACTTCGAGGAGCTGACGCGACACGTTCTGGAAAACCAGGAGCGCGCACGCGAGGTTCTCGCGGCCTACCAGGCGAGCGTCGACGACGACTACGTCCCCTTCCAGGTCGAATGTGCCTCCTGTGGCATCCTCACTGACGGGATCACCGACGTCGATCCGGCTGAGGAAACCGTCGCCTACGAGTGCCGAGACGTGACAGTCGGCGAGGAGACCATCGAGGGCTGTGGTCACGAGGGCGAGGTGAGTCTCCGGGAAGGCAAACTCCCCTGGCGCTTCGAATGGCCGGCACAGTGGGACGTCCTGAGCGTGGACTTCGAGCCATTCGGCAAGGATCACGCCGAAGGTTCCTGGCCCTCGGGCGTCGACATCGCCCGGAACGTCCTCGACATCGAGCCGCCGGTCCCGATGGTCTACGAGTGGTTCACCCTCGACGGCGAGGCGCTCTCGTCCTCTGCAGGCAACGTCGTCACCGTCGCCGAGGTACTGGAACTCGTCGAGCCGGCCGTCCTCCGGTATTTCTTCACCAAGGACCCCCGCAAGCAGCGGGACTTTTCCATCGCCCACCTCGACCAGCTCGTCGACGAGTTCGATCGACTCGAAGCGGTCTACTTCGGCAGGCAGGAAGCCGACGAGGAGGAGAAAGAACGCGCCGAGCGAGTGTATCCCATCGCGATCGACGAACCGCGCGAGGAGCGGATTCGCATCCCCTACACCTTCGCCGCGGTGCTCGGGATGACCGACGATCCCGCCCTTCGGGAGGAGATTGCCCGCCGGGAGGGGCACATCCCCGAAGACGCCCCGGAGTGGGCGGTCGAGGCGGCGCTCGAACGGGTCGACCGCGCCCGCGCCTGGGCGCGGCGGACAGACAACGCGTTCAACTACGACCTCAAGCGTGAGGAGATGCCCGACGTGGACTTCGACGCCGACACGGGGGCGGCACTCGACGACCTCGCCGACGTCGTCGCGACGGGAGCCGACGGCGAGGCGATCCAGGCGACGATCTACGAACTGGCCGAGGAATACGACCTCGACGTGAGCGACTTTTTCGCTGCCGGCTACCGGCTGCTGTTCGACTTAGCGGAGGGGCCAAAGCTCGGGCCGTTCCTCGCGAAACTCGATCAGGAGTTCGTCGTGGGTCGGCTGCGGCGCGAGCGGTGACCACGCCAGAAGTCACACTCACTCCGCAACCGTCCACCGCCCCGGCGGGGGACTGTAACGCAATCCTCTTTGCGAGAGAAGGCGTGCCGAGTGGTAATGGTCGATACGCTCACGCTGGTCCTCGCGGGCGTTCTCGCGTACTCCCTGGGAGCGATGGCACTGCGCCGTCGCGGGTATCTCCCGTCCTTTCTCCACGTTTCGGGGCCGATCACGACGATCCATACCAAGCGCGGCCGGGCGTTTCTCGACTGGCTTTCCGGCCCCAAACGGTTCTGGCGCGCCTTCGCGAACGTCGGCGTCGGCTTCTCGCTTCTCGTCCTCGTCGGGATGTTCCTGACGGTCCTGTTCTCGGGGATCATGAGCCTCCAGCAGCCGGGTGCGAACCCGATTCAGGAACCCAAAAACGCCTTGGTCGTCCCCGGACTCAACGACTTCCTCCCGCTCGCGGCCGCGCCGGAGATCATCTTCGGGCTGGTCGTCGGCATGGTCGTCCACGAGGGGGGCCACGGCCTGCTCTGCCGGGTCGAGGGGATCGACATCGACTCGATGGGCGTCGCCCTCCTGACGATCATCCCGCTGGGCGCGTTCGTCGATCCCGACGAGGAGAGCCGGATGAAAGCCGATCGCGGCGCACAGACCCGGATGTTCGCGGCCGGCGTGACCAACAACTTCGTGGTCACGGCGCTAGCGTTCTTGCTGCTGTTCGGCCCGGTCGCAGGCTCGATCCAGGCCGTCGGTGGCGTCGCCGTCGGCGGCGCACTCCCGGGCTCGCCGGCCGCCGAGGCATCGCTCGGGCAGGGCGACGTCATCACGGGGATCAACGGGACCGAGGTGACCAACCAGTCGACGCTGACAGACGCACTCGCGGCCGCAGAGGGCCCCACCGTCGACGTGTCCCTCCACGGTGGCGAGACGACGTCCATCCAGCGGTCGGTGTTCGTGACCGTGGCCGTCCTCGACGGGCCGCTCGCCGTCGATCGCGGTGACACGATCACGGGCGTCAACGGGACGACCGTCCACACCGTCAGCGGACTGGTCGACGCCCTCGAGAATCGGACGGTTGCCACGCTCGAAACGGCCGACGGCAACCGGACGACGGGACCGATCGGCGCGTACGTCAGCCGCGTCGCCGGGGACGGTCCCTTTGCCGAACACGGCGGTCCAGCAGGTGAGTCGGTCGTCATCACTCGTTTCGACGGGAAGCGAACCGTCGGCCAGAGTCAACTCACGGACGCGCTCGCGGAGACTGAGCCCGGCGACGAGGTCGACCTCGTCGCCTACGTCGACGGGCAGCGTCAAACCTACACCGTCACGCTCGGGGAGAACCCCCGTGACGGGACGGGCTTTCTCGGGGTCGTCGGTATTCAGCCCGGGATCAGCGGCCTCGTCGTCAGCGACTTCGGCATTCAAGGATATCCCGCCGAGACGTACCTCGGTATCCTCGGCGGTGACGTCGACCTCGACATCCCGCTGGGCCAGCAGATCCTCTGGATCGTGACGTTGCCCTTCGCGAGCGTCGTCAATCCCAATATCGCGTTCAACTTCGCGGGCTTTCTCGGGCCGATCACCGACTTCTATACGATCCAGGGGCCGCTGGCCGGCCTCGGCGGCGGGGTGTTCGTCGCGGCGAACCTGCTGTTTTGGACCGCCTGGATCAACCTCAACCTCGCCGTGTTCAACCTGATCCCGCTGTTCCCACTCGACGGCGGTCACCTCCTTCGGACTGGGACGGAAGCGATCCTCGCCAGGACCCCCTTGAACAAGCGCTGGGCGGTCCGGGCCGTGACTGTCTCGGTGGGACTGGCGATGTTCGGAAGCCTGATGCTGATGCTGTTCGGTCCGCAGTTGCTTGCCTGAAGGGTATTTAACCCTTTCTCCGACCTGCCGGCCCGGAAGGTCTGAATCGGGACATAAGTACCGTGGGTGAGTACGATGATCTGCGAGGTTCCCGGTGACGGCTGGCCCGCCACCGACCCGGTGCCTCTGACAGCGCCGGTCCCTTCCGATGATCCGCTGGCTGTGACGGCCCACCGCCCTGCCTCTGACGCGGCCCTCCATTGGTTTTGTTGCCATCGCACTTCTCGGATCGGCGGGAGAACCGGTCGGCCAGCCTGCGGCCAGGAATACGGATGACGATCGAAGAGTGCCACGTCGAGGCGATTGACCACCGTCGAGGCAGACACGCCCGACCGAAACCCGAGTCCGTAGATTCTTGGCGCTCACCCACGTAGGTCCGATTGATGCGGCTCGACGAGTATATCGAGGGCTTCGAGCGCGACGAGGCGGCCGAGAAGCGTCGCCTGGCCGAGGAGAAGTCCTACGCGATCACCGATCACCTCGAAGACGTCGAGCGCCAGCTCGAGGAGACCCTCCAGGGCGATGCCCTCTTTGGCTCGACCGCGCCCGAGATCTTCGTCGGGCGATCGGGCTACCCGAACGTCTCCTCGGGCGTCCTCTCGCCGGTCGCCGACGACCACGATCCCACGGACTTCGCGACCAGCGGCCAGTGGTACGCCAACGGGCTGGGAATCGAGGACGTTCTCCAGCGCCGGACGGGGCTGCTCAACTCCCAGCGCTCGGCGAAGGTGGACGTGAATGACGTCTGGGACGGGTTCGTGGGCACCCAACGGGAGGTCGCGATCGCCGACCGACCCGTCGACGTCGAGATCGGCCTGGACGGAACCCCCGACTTCGATCTGACCACTGACGACATCAGCACGCCGACGGGGCCGCGGGCGCGGGCGACCGAGGCCACGCTCGCGGAGAACCCCCACGTCCCCCGTCCCGTCGAGAAGACGCTCGAGGACGACGACTGGCGGGCCGAGGGCGCGATGACGTACCTCTACCGGAAGGGCTTCGACGTCTACGACGTCAACACCATCCTCTCGGCGGGCGCACTCGGCCAGGGAGCCAACCGACGACTCGTCCCGACGCGGTGGTCGATCACCGCCGTCGACGACACGGTCGGGCAGTATCTGCATGGGCAGATCCGCAACGCGAACACCATCGACGAGACCCAGGTCTGGTACAACGAGTACATGGGCAATCGCTACTGGATCATCCTCACACCCGGCGACTGGGAGTTCGAACTCGTCGAGATGAAAGCCCCCGAGAGCGTCTGGAACCCCCTCGGCGAGACACACTACCTCGCCAGCGCTCACGAGGGCTACGAGGGCCGGTCAAGTTACGTCGAGGAGACCGCCGGGGCCTACTACGCATCCCGACTCGGCGTCCTGGAGCACCTCGTCGACATCGGCCGGCAGGCCAAGTGTCTCGTGCTCAGAGAGGTGACCGACGACTACTGGGCCCCCGTCGGCGTCTGGCAGGTCCGGGAGGGCGTGCGCAACGCCTTCGAGGATCCGGAGGGGCTGCCCGACGCGCTTTCGGGCCGATACGGCGAGGCCGGGAGTTTCCGCGATGCGGTCACCAGCGTGACCGAGCAACTGCCGGTCTCGCTGACGGCGCTGCGCCGGAAGTCCGAGATGGTCGCCGGGTTGCAGGCGACGCTGTCGGACTTCTGAGACGGACCGCCGGATAGTCGACAGCGGGAATCCCCCCGAAATGACCTACCCTTATTTGTCCGTCGGCGCGAACGCCGACGCATGACCGACGACACTGCCGAGGATCTCGGCGAGACCCTGGACCTGCGGGAGTACGAGTCGACGGCGCTGACCCAGTTGCTCACGCTCGGGCGGACGACCGCGCCGAACCTCGCCGAGGCGACGGGGATCCCGCGCGCCCGGATCTACGACGTCCTCGAGACGCTGTCGAACGCCGGCTACGTCAAGGTGATCCCGGGCCGGCCAAAGGAGTACGAGGCCAAACACCCCGAGACGATCCTCGAACGGGCAATCGAGAACCGCCGGCAGTCTTTCGAGTCCTTCCGTGGCGAAGTCGACTCGTTTCGCGACCGGTTCGTCGCGGAGTTCGGGCCGGTCTACGAGCGGGCGGGCGAGGACGTCACGCCGACCGAGGACCTGTTTCACGTCGTCGACGTCGGCGAGCCGAGTGAGACCGAAACTCGACGCCTCTACGGTGCGGCCGACCGGGAGATAACCGTCATCACGAAGAGCTTCGCGTACTTCGACGCGGTACGCCCCGCGTTCGAAGCCGCCTACGAGCGTGGGGTCCCGATCCGGGTCTTGCTCCTCGACCCCGAGCACCTCTCGGCGGAGAATCGCCCCGTCCAGGCCGACGTGATCGAGACGCTCCAGGCGGACTTCCCGGACGTCGAGTTGCGCTACAGCGAGAAAGGGCTGCCCTGGCGCGGGACGATCGCCGACCCGAGCATGGACTACGAGACCGGCGAGGCGATCGTCTTAGTCGAGGAAAAGGACATCCCGCTATCGATGCGACAGGCCGCAGTCACCGAGAACGGCTCGTTCGTCGCCGGGCTCGGCCGGTACGTCGATCTCATCTGGGAGTACGACAGCAGACCGGTGAGTGAGGACGCCGATCGGTCGAACTGACGAGGCGACGGGAGACACCCGTCCGGCGGAACCCACATCTACTTTTCTCCCCGGCGGCAACGTCCGCCTATGAATCACGAGCGCTCCCGCGAGCTGTACGATCGCGCGCTGTCGGTCGCCCCGGGCGGGGTCAACTCCTCGGTCCGGGCGATCCAACCGTACCCCTTCTTCGTCGAGAAGGGCGACGGCGGCCACGTCATCGACGCCGACGGCAACCGCTATCTGGACTTCGTGATGGGCTACGGCCCGCTCCTGCTCGGCCACGACCTGCCCGAACAGGTCCAGTCGGCGATCCAGCAGCGCGCGGCCGAGGGGCCGATGTACGGCGCACCGACGGAGGTCGAGGTCGAACTCGCGGAGTTCGTCGCGCGGCACGTCCCCAGCGTCGAGATGGTTCGATTCGTCAATTCGGGGACGGAGGCGACCGTCTCGGCTGTTCGTCTCGCTCGCGGGTACACCGGCCGGGACAAGATCGTCATCATGCGGGGCTCCTATCACGGCGCACAGGAATCTACCCTCGTGGAGGGCGAGGGGACGCACACGTCCCCGTCGAGCCCCGGCATCCCCGAGAGCTTCGCCGAGCACACGATCACCGTGCCGTTCAACGACGAAGCGGCCGTCACGGAGGTCTTCGAGGAACACGGCCACGAGATCGCCGCGGTCATGACCGAGCCGATCCTGGGCAACCACGGCATCGTCCATCCCGTCGAGGGCTATCACGAGACCCTCCGGGATCTCTGTGACGACTACGGCTCGCTGCTCATCTTCGATGAAGTCATCACGGGCTTTCGCGTCGGTGGCCCACAGTGCGCCCAGGGCAAGTTCGGCATCGAACCCGACGTGACCACGTTCGGGAAGATCGTCGGCGGCGGGTTCCCGGTCGGCGCGATCGGCGGCAAGAGCGAGATCATCGAACAGTTCACGCCCGCCGGCGACGTCTTCCAGTCGGGCACCTTCTCAGGCCATCCAGTGACGATGGCCGCCGGGCTGGAGACGCTCCGGTACGCTGCCGAGAACGACGTCTGGGAGCACGTCAACGACCTCGGCCAGCAGATGCGCGAGGGGCTGACTGACATCGTCGCGGATCGCGCCCCCGAGTACACCGTCGTCGGCTCGGACTCGATGTTCAAGGTGATCTTCACCCGCGACGGGGCGAGCGGCGAGAACCACTGCGGCTCGGGGTGTCGCCAGCGCGAATCCTGTCCGAGCTACGACGCCTGCCCGAAGAACGGCGCGGACGTCGATCGGGCCGAGACCGAACGCTGGGAGCGCCTGTTCTGGCCGGCGATGAAAGAGGAGGGCGTGTTCCTGACACCCAACCAGTTCGAATCCCAGTTCGTCTCTGCCGCTCATACTGAGGAGGACATCGAGGAAGCATTGGAAGCGTATCAGGAAGCGCTGTAGGGCTGTGTCAACCTAGATCGGCAAGGCTCTGACCAAGGACAGCGAAACAGCGGTAGTTGTCTCGAAATTTTGGGATCGAGCTGTGCAAGATGTAGAGGTTGGGTTGATCACAGGATCGTCGGATCTATCACGACAGCGTTGTCGCCCCCATAATTTGATTACCATTCCTATCGTTTACTGACATATGCCGAATGGTCATGGACAGAGGCAGGAAGACGAAGAGCAACTGATTGAGGCAGTTGAGGAAGATGGATGGGCTCACTTCTCGGACCCGCCTGACTGGGTCGTTGATGCTGCTAAATCGGACGGCATTCCGTCTGCGACCGTCGGATTTGAAGCAGCACAGAAGCAGTACCACGGAGATAATTACGTCTACCTCGCCGTCTCCTCTGTTCACGGAAATCATCTCCACGTCTTTTCGCAAAAGAAATCTGAGTACTTCGAGACAACTCCAGAGGAAGGAACCTGTCCGAACTGCGAAAAGTACGTCAAGAGATACGAGGAGGATGACTATCTCACCTGCCACCGCTGTGGTTGGCAGTACAAACCACTGAAAGAGCGATTGAATAATTTGCTCTGAACCGATAACGGGACGATTCTGAGCAACTCCGCGACTTCGACTACATCGGCCGATCTACGTCCGCTCACGCTGCAAGAATTGGCTGATTCTGATCATAAGTCCTGGTGTATACGCGCCCCCCACCTTGCACGCCAACCAGTAACAATATCGACAATCTGATCGTTGTTTCGCTCAGTTAGAAAAGAGCCAGTGACGATTGTGCAGTCCCCCCACTCCGTCACTCCAAAACCCGCTCACGAGAATGCTTCAACGACGTCACCGGCGGTAAACAGTTCAAGATCGTCGCGTTCCTCAGCGGCTTCTTCGACTGCCGAGGTGAACCCACTCCGGGAAAAGAGCGCGTACGTCTCGACTCGTTCGCCCCCGTCTTCGGGCGTCCATCGGAGTTCCTCGACGTGGTTCTGGAGCTTCGAGAACGCGTCGTACCCGAGCGGAGCCTGCGTGAACTTGCACTCGCCGACGATCAGCGTCTCGCCCGTCGTGATGCCCACCACGTCGATCTCGTGTTCGCCGTACCACCACTGTCCTGTCTCCGTGATCGTGTGTTCCGGATAGAGTGATCTGAGCGCGTCGCCGCACAGTTCCTCGAACGCTGGACTCACGAAATCGGCCAGTTCCGGTTCGATGACGGTTTCGAACGCCCCCTCGCCGAGTTCGTCATACTCCGTTCCAGTGCCATAGACGAAGTGAAACCAGAAGCGGAAGAAGGGGTCCCGGAGACGGTATCGGCTTCGTTTGCTCCGCTCTTTCCGCTCGGTGATCGGGACGTGCTGATCGATCAAGCGCAATCTCGTGAGGCGATCGAGATACTTCGAGAGTTGATTGTAGTCGATCCCGGTCGCCCCGGCAATCTCGTTGCGGGTCGTCTTCCCGCCGGCGATGGCTTCCAGAATCGAGAAGTACCGTGTCGGCTCCTGCAACTCCATCCGGAGCACGTAATCCGGTTCGTCGTGTAACGTCCCGTGCCGGGAAAGGATCGTTCTGAAGACGTTTTCACCGAGTGACGCATCGGCTGTGACTTCTTCGAGATAGTACGGGGTGCCGCCGAAGATGCCCCACGTGCAGATCTGTTCGTCGGCCGTGTAGGCATCATCGAGGAACTCCATCGCGGCCCCGAAGGGAAGCTGTCTGATGTCGAGCTTTAACGACGACCGGCCGTAGAGCGGGCTATTCCCGAGCAATGCCGCCTCTTCCATCATGCTGATCGAGGAGCCAACGAGGACGAACGTCGCCGCCGAATCGTCGAGTTCGTGGTCGAACATCGCCTGCAGTACCGAGGGGAGGCTCTCTTCCTGCTCGACGAGATATGGGAACTCGTCGAGGACGACGATAGCGTCTTCTTCGGCCAGATAGCCCAGGACCTCCGCCCAATCTTCCCGAATCCGCTCGACCCCCGGAAACGACGGTGCAGCCGCGTCGATGAACTGCTCCAACTGTAACGCGCTCGTCTTCTGTTTCGCCTGGTAGACGACAGTGTTGTCGTACCCATCGAGCGATCGTTTCACGAGGGCCGTTTTTCCGAGACGGCGTCGACCGTACAGTATTGCGAGTTCGGCCTCGTTGGATTCATAGAGGCTCTCGAGTCGCCCGAGCTCTGCCGTCCGGTTCACGAACTCCGCCATACTACTACGATGGACGTGTCGATGATAATACTTTCCATAATCGTACTCTAAAGTATGATACTTTGAAGTATGATACTCTGAAGTATTATAATTGGCTTGGAGAATGATCCACGCTGTGAGATGGAGAACGACACAGAACGGCGCGGACGTCGGCCGGGTCGAAACCGAGCGCTGGGAGCGGCTGTTCTGGCCGGCGATGAAAGAACAGGGCGTGTTCCTGACGCCCAACCAGTTCGAATCCCAGTTCGTCTCGGCAGCTCACACCGAGGCGGACATCGAGGAGGCGCTGGAGGCGTACGAGGAAGCGCTGTAGCGCTGCGTCAGCTTGAGGTGACGAGGCTCTTACCGAAGACAGCGCAACAGCGGTATTTTCTCGAAATTTTGGGATCGAGCTGTGCAAGATATAGAGGTTGTAGTCAGCATAACGACTGTGTTTGTTTCGCGTCGAAGCTGCTGAACGTCCCGTTCGGAAAGTGGGCCAACCGAACATTCTTTCCAGTTCCGACAAGCAATGATATATGGACGAACAGGATGAGGTAGCCTCATTCATTCAGGAGCACGAAATAGAGTCACCGCCAGCTTACAGACTCCTCGACCTTGTCTCAGAATTAGGAGAGGTGTCAAAGGACGTGGCGGAATCAACCGACTATGGTGACTCACCTGAGGAACTTAGTATCAAGTCCGACGAAATTGGTGATGTTCTGTTTTCGCTCCTCGCTCTAGCAGAGGCGATAGAAATCAACGCGGATGAAGCACTTGATGAAGCATTAGAGAAATACGAAAAACGGATTACCGACTCCGGCACTGCTTCGTCCGGGAATTGAATACATGGACTGACCGATTCTACTGACATATTGTGGCCGCAACGGTGTGCAAGATTCACACCCTCCATCTTGCACGCAAACCGTAACAATATCGAGAATCTGATCGTTGTTTCGCTCAGTTAGGGAAGAGCCAGCGACAATCGTGCAGTCCCTCCACTCCGTCACTCCAAAACCTGCTCACGTGAGCGCTTCGACGACGTCATCAGCGGTGAACAGTTTGAGATCGTCACGTTCCTCAGCGGCTTCTTCGACTGCCGACGTGAACCCGTTCCGGGAAAAGAGCGCGTACGTCTCGACTCAATCGCCCCCGTCTTCGGGCGTCCATCGGAGTTCCTCGACGTGGTCCTGGAGTTTCGCGAACGCGTCGTACCCGAGCGGAGGCTGCGTGAACTTGCACTCACCGACGATCAGCGTCTCGCCCGTCGTCAGACCCACCACGTCGAACTCGTGAATGATCGTACTTTGAAGTTTGATACTCTGAAGTATCATACTTGGAAGTATCATTATGAGCGCAGGGATTTCCAACGCCCGAAGAGACAGCCAATATCGTCACAGCCGGTTCGTCGCCCTTTTCTCCCCCACTTCCCTACCTCGCTACGAATCGCATGGACCCGGAGGACAACCGCCGGAGCTGGGCCGAGCGCTCGGGAGCCTACTCGCCGGAGTACTACGCCGAGATCGGACAAAATGAGGTGAGCGAGACGCTCGCGACCGTCATCGAGTACTACGCGAGCGAGGACGCGAGCATCCTCGAGATCGGATGTGGCTCGGGCCGACACCTCGCACATCTGCTCGACATCGGCTACAAAGACCTCGCCGGGATCGACATCAACGACGAGTCCTTCGAGGTGATGGCCGAGGAGTACCCCCGACTCGCCGACACCGGGACGTTTCTGAGTGGCGCGATCGAGGACCACCTCCCGGAATTTCCCGACGACGCCTACGACGTGGTCTACTCGGTCGAGACGCTCCAGCACGTCCACCCCGACGACGAGTGGGTGTTCGAAGAACTGACGCGGGTCACCGGCGACCTGCTGATCACAGCCGAGAACGAGGGGAACCGGCCGAATCGCGGGCCGGACGCCGAGGACGTCAGTTACGTCGACGACGACTTCCCGCTCTATCACCGCGACTGGAAAGCCGTTTTCACGGACCTGGGACTCGCTCAGATCGTCTGCGAGCGGACGAACCGTGACACGATCCGGGTCTTCCGAGCCCCTGAGTAATGCGCTCGCCGACGGCGACGGAGTGGTCTACCGCACCATCGTCAACAGCATCTTGAACCGTTCGTCCGCCGCGACTGCGTGGGGCGTGTCGGCAGGGAAGACGATCGACTCACCCGCCGCCAGTTCGTGGTCGGTCCCATCGATCGTGACCTCGGCCGTGCCGTCCAGCACTTGCAGGAGTGCCTCGTGTGGTGCAGTATGCTCGCTGATCGTCTGGTCTTCGTCGCAGGCGAAGACGGTCAGCGTCGCTGCCTCCCCGTCGACAAGGGTTCGGCTCACGATCGCGCCGTCCTGGTATTCGAGGAGGTCTTCGAGTTCGAGTACCGATCCCGCGAGGTCGGCGAGCTGGTCGTCGCTCATGGCTACCGATCGTTCGCGTCATCCATGGGGCTGTGGTCGAATATGTTCGGCTCACGACGGGTGACCACGTCAAACCAGTCAACGGCACGAACCGACACCGCTACGGGCTGGCCGAGCGAGTGTGCGCCCATGCGCGTCAGCGTCATCGGCGGGAGCAGCGTCAGCGACGAACTGTACGAGCAAGCCCGCGAAGTCGGCCGGTTACTGGCCGAGCGCGGCCACGAGGTCGTCTGTGGCGGTCTCGGTGGGGTTATGGAAGCGGCGGCCCGGGGAGCGACGGAAGTGGGTGGTCACACGATCGGCATTCTCCCTGGCGAGGACCGGGCAGCCGCCAACGAGTACGTCGAGACACCGATCGCCACGGGGCTGGGCAACGCACGCAACGCCCTGGTCGTCGGCAACGGCGACGCAGCGATCGCGATCGACGGCTCGACGGGCACGCTCTCGGAGATCGCGCTGGCGCTCGACGCCGGCAAGCCGGTTGCCGGCCTGGATACGCACGACGTTGCTGGCGTCGAAGCCGTCGAAACGCCACGAGCGGCCGTCGAGTACGTCGAGTCAACGCGACAGTGACCGCTCTACTGTAGCCAGTCGGCGAAGGTCCCTTCGAGGAGCGTCTCGCGTTGCTCGCGAACGTACTCGGCCTGCATCCCCCAGATCGCCTCGCCGAGCGGGACGCCCGCACGGACCTGCCGGCGGACGGAATCGTGTTTGTACCGGGCTGGCGTCATCCGGCGATCGAGACGCTCGCGGAGCGGTTTGATGTACCGATGGGCCTCCTCCGTCGAGAGCCCCCGCAACTCCAGACCGTCGCGGGCGTGCTCGAAGATGTCGCCGTAGATCTCGTCGGTGGCAGTCGTCTCACCACCGCCCGTGATCCAGGCCAGGTCGGCGTTCAATCCGTTCCGGGCAGCGGCATAGAAGTTCTCGCGGGCGCGTTCCCAGTCGAGTTCGCGCACGGGGTGTTCCCGACGCGGAAGGCTCTCCAGGAGGCCGGCGAACACGGCCGTGAAGGCGACGGCATCCCGGATCGTCGGCTGGCTGGGCAGGGGACGGAACTCGATGCGGGCGTTGGCTGCCGAGCGCGTCGCGCCGTCAAAGACCGGTCGGACCCACCGCCAGTAACTGCCGTGTTTGTGCCGGACGTGCGCGAATCGATCGTCGAACCGCCCGCCCGTCTCGACATCCATCGGGACGATCAATGGGTCGGCGACGATCCGGTCGATGGCTTCCTCGACGGAATCGAGATCGCGGGGGAAGCGTACCTTCGGTTCGGCGTCGCTTCCCTCGGGCGGGTTGAGGACGGACTCGAAGATCCCGATCCGGTGTTCCATATGAGCGTCGGCGACGATCTCGCGGTCGTGAGCGTCGTCGTAACACTCCGGCGGGAAGAACGGAGAGTTGACGCCGAGGGCGAGCAACGGCCCGGCTATCCGGAGGGCGTACCGGAAGCGTTCGGGGAGGTCCGGGGCGTGGGGAACCTGGTAGTGGGGTTGGATCGACGTGATGAGGCTCTCGGGCATCACAGTGTCGGCCTGCAGGGAGACGTGCGGTGCGTCCAGTCGGAACCCGGATGGATACTCCGTGTTCGCCATCGCGTGATACCGAACGCTGTCGGACATGTTCGTCCCGATACGGATCCCGTCTTGCTCGACGGAGTCAGTGAGATACTCGGTAGCGGTCTCGCCGTTGGGAGGTACCGTCCACAGCCCGTCGCTGACGAGCCTGATGTTTTCGGCCCCCGTGCGTTCGATGGCGGGTGCGAGATTGGCCTGGAGTTGTCGGGTCTGGCCCTCGAGTCCGTACTCGTTCAGCGGTAGCGGGTCCGTCTGCATCTCGGCGTTGTGGAGGCCGAGTTCCTTCTCGAAGCCGATACGTTCGAGCAACTGGCGGGGCACGCGACGCAGGGCGTCGGTCCGGTCGTCTGCCGCGTACAGTTCGAACTCCAGGCCGATGATCGCCTGGTTGTTGTCGAACGTGCCCTCCTGAATCGCCGCTTTGAGGGATTCGGCCTCCGCTTCGGCCTGCTCCTGAAATCCCTCACGATCGACGGACAGCGCATCGTTGACCGCGGCAGCGAGTTCCGAGGCCGACATGGCCGCGGTTTACGGGCGTGGTGTCTTGAACGTGGTGGCTCGATCGCCTGACCGGGAACGCCAGTCAGACGGGACAGGCTTGTCATCTCACCGACGTGGGCCGCCGTTGCCGGTTGTTCGTCCGCGGAATGCCCCTGTCACGGAAGCAACGACGTGCATCGACGCGAGCGTGCGGACAGCAGGCGTCGTAGCTATCGGAGAGTATGGCCGCCAGGCGGGAGTTCGGGAAGGCATTACCACTGAGAGCGGCCTTTTAGGGCTGTGAGCGGTACTGAAACGCGATGAGCCGACGTCAAACAGTTGCCGAGCGAGTCTGGCGGAGACGTCCACGCGGAGGGATCGATCGATGAGTGACACTGACGGAGAGGGCGACCACCTCGAGGACATCGAAGACGGGTGTGGCTGTGCCGAGGTCTGGGAGCACCTCTCGGCGGAGCGCGAACGTACCGCCACGGATGATTGATTCGCGGCGGGACGTTTTTGGCGATCCAAATCCTCCAACGAGTACGAATGAGTGACGAAGGGCGGGGACCAGACGTCCCCACCGATCGGGAATCGCCGGTCGGCCAGCCGGTGATCAGGGGAGACCCGGATGCGACAGGCGAGCACGCGGATCGAGCCGTCGAGTTCGATCCGGCCGACGAGGAGAGCCTCGAAGCGGCGGCGATCACCGTCCGCGCGTTCGTCGAGAACACCGTCGGCGACGAGGACAGCGTCTACATGCTTCGGGGGGCGGCCGCCTGTGCAGCACTGGTCCGCGGGGTCGGGTCCTACAAGGCCGCCGCCGAGCGGGCCGGCGGCGAGACGACGGTCTCGTTCATCCGGAAGTGGTCCCGGGTGCACGATCTCCCGCGGTCGATCCGCCGGCACGTCGCGAAAGGTGAGATCGCGCCGACGGCGGCCAAGCACATCGCCCGCGTCAGTGGCACGTCCCGGTTCTTGCTGGCGTTCGCGATCCTGGATCACGGACTGACCGTGCGGGAGGTTCGGACACTGGCGAGTGAGATCACCAACGGTACCGATCCCGCGGTCGCGCTTGAGGAAGCCGGGTATCCGCTCGGCGAACTCACGATCAGGTTGCCGGTCGACGCCTACTGCGAACTCCGTCGTCGGGCCTCGCTGGAGGACGAGTCGCCTGGCTCGCTGATCGCTGCGGCGCTGGCCGATCACTACGACGCGGTGGAGGAACCGGATCGCCGACAACCGTAAGGACTTAGCCGGCAACTCTCCCATGATCGAGTGAGGGCCGGTAGCTCAGTCAGGCAGAGCGTCTGGCTTTTAACCAGACGGTCATGGGTTCAATTCCCATCCGGCCCGCTCACGATGGCGCTCGCAAACTCGCGAGCGCCTGCTGTTCGAAGCCGGTGGGAATTGAGCCTTGGGAGTCGCAGCCCCGGAATGGCCGAGTGAAACGAGGCCACATGCCCGGAACGTCTCCCTCCGGTTCAATTCCCATCCGGCCCGTGAGACCGACGAGCGATAGCGAGTCGTGTCGAACAGATGCGGAGGGAATTGAACCCTACCAGTGGCAGCCCGCGCAGCGTAGCGAGCAGGAACCTCTGGTTCCGGTTCAATTCCCATCCGGCCCGTTCACGCTGGCGCTCGCAAACTCGCGAGCGCCTGCTGTTCGAAGCCGGTGGGAATTGAGCCCTGGGAGTCGCAGCCCCGGAAGCGTAGCGAACGAAGTGAGCGTGCAGCCCGGAACGTCTTCACTCGGTTCAATTTCCGAACGACGTTTCGTCGTTCGGCGTTCGCCTCGCGGTGCTCGGCGAACTCCCATCCGGCCCGCTCACGCTGGCGCTCGCAAACTCCCGAGCGTCTGCTGTGCGAAATTGGAGACCCAATTGGGAGCGTTAGACCGATTCGAACGTCCAGAGCTGGTTGTCGCCGCCGTGCCAGTCGTACTGCTGGACGTTAGCTCCGTCGTCGGTCGAGGAGCTTGCGACCTCGACGGCCTTCTCGCTGTGGACGGGCTGGATGTGGTACTGGCCGCCGCCCTGGTCGTGCAGGTAGAAGCGCTGGTTGTCGCCGCCACCGTCGGACCACTGATGAACGTTTGCACCGTTGTCTGTTGACTGGTTCGCGATATCGAGCACTTTCCCGCTGTTGACGTTCTGGATGCGGAACTGGCCGCCGCCCGTGTCCTCGACGTTCCACTGCTGATTCTCGCCGCCCCAGTAGCTGTACTGCTGGACGTTGGCACCGTCGTCGGTCGACTGGCCGGCGACGTCCATCCCTTTGGCGCTGTTGACGTTCTGGATGCTGTAGGTCCCGTTAGCTGGCGGATTCGAGGACCCACTCGAGCTGTCGGTCCCGTCGTCACCGCCACCACCGCCCGAGTCCCCGACCGTGACACTGGAACTCCCGCTGGACTGGTAGCCCTCGGTCGCCAGAATCTGGTAGTCGTGGCTGCCCAGATTCAGACCGGCGCTCTCCCAGGCGTCGAAGTGGTTGCCGACGGTGATCGTGCCACTCGACCGCGTGTTCTGCCGGACGCTCCAGTACTGCGGGAACGTTGCCGTCCCCTCGATCGAAGGGGCGTCCGTTCGCTGGGACTCGTAGATGTCGTAGGTACTCCCGTCGGTGTAAACAGTGCCGTAGCTGGTGTGTTCCGGCCGATAGGTGCCGTGGTTCTCGATGATGTAGTACTCGACCAGCGGATCGGTCGTCCAGCCGTAGAGGCACAGGTAGGCGTTCCCGGAGGGGTTGAACGTGGCCGAGTAGTCGACGTTCCTGGCTGCACCGGTCTCCCAGCCCTTCCCACAGACGAAGTTCCCGGTGTCGTTCCACTCGACGCTGTAGCTGCCGCCGGACTCCAGTGTCATTTCGACCGTCCCCTCGGAATCGGTCCAGAACGAGTAATAGTACCCGTCGTGGGTACCGGTCTGGTTCGAGGTGATCGCGGCAGCCGGGGATGCCATGGCCCCGATGCCGAGGCCTGCCACCGCGGTGGCGGCCGCCCCTTTCAGATAGCTCCGTCGGTCGAACTGTCCGAGCACGTCGTTCTCACTCGATCCGTCGTCTCGGCCCGTCCGGTCGCGTTCCGATTTATGTATTTTCATTGTGCATTACCAACAGACATATAGCACGATTCTAACTATATAAATCATTCTATTTAGATTCAATGTCCATATCGAAATTCCAGTCATAAACTAAATAACATTGCCGATAACGACTTCTTCCGGTGAAGAAATCGCCCGCAAACGAGGCGTCCCTAGGGTTCGAATGTGGTCGAGTCAGCACCCACGTCGGGACTGACGTCGGAACCGATCGACGCCAGTCGCTCGATCCCATCGAGGAGTCGCGGACTCGGCTGATTCAGCAGCGAGTCGTTGATCGCGTGCAAGTCAGCATCGAGATCCCACTCCCGTTCGACCAGCGGCCGCGTCGATGGCTTGCCGGCCCCGCAGTGATGGATGATCGCGCAGTCCGGATCGACGGTCTCGACTGTCCCCTGATCGATCTCCCGGGAGCGTTCGCCGGGTTCGACGAACGGGTAGCGACCGCCCGCGACGCAGACGGCTTCGGGCACCCAGTTGCCGGCCGCCATCGGCGGATCGCCCCACTCCTCACAATAGACCACCGGCCGGTCGTCACCGTCGGCGGTGGCGGATCGGATCCGGTCGACGCGATCCCTGGCGCGTTCTTCGAGGGCGGCACCGCGCTCCGGAAGCCCGATCGCGTCACCGATCGTCCGAAAGGTCGCCAGCACGTCGTCGAGCGTTGTCGGTTCCGCGTGGGCAACCGCGAATCCGCGATCACGCAATGCATCGCAGAGGTCGGCCTGGAGGCGATCGTTCGTGAGCACCAGGTCGGGGTCGAGGTCGGCGATCAGGGCGAGATCGGGGTTCAGCCACCCGCCGAGGCGAGGGACGTTCTCGGCCTCGCAGTGGGCGGTGACCCCGACCAGTCGATCACCGGCGTCGATGGCCTGGACGATCGACGTCGCGCTCGGGGCCAGCGAGACGATTCGATCCATGCCCGTCCCTCGAGACGGGAGCCTAAACAGTGTTCGGGGCCCGGGCATCATTGGGGGTGCCCGATCGTGTCGTCCGAAACGAGGACACTGGCGAGAAGGGGTCCTCAGGCGTCCGACGCTTCGAACTCGATAGTCTCGACGACTTCGAGGAGCGCAGATTCATCGAGATCGCCAGCGACGACGACGGTCTGATCGTTCTCGGTCCACTGGACGAGAGTCCCATCACCCGCACTGAGCCACGGAATGGCGGCTTGTTCACCCGAGAATTCGGTGACGGTTACCGTCCGATCACCCACGTCGACGGTTCGACCGTCACTCGTGAATTCCGAGCGGGCGGACGACCCGGACTGGACGATGGTGACCGTGGCACCGTCGGCGGCGTACTCACTGACAGTCACGGACACGGGGCGTTCGAGCGCGGTTCCTCGCTCGAACGTCCAGTCCGCACCGGGGACGGCGAGGGAAGTGGCGGCACTCGCCCGGAGATCCGCAAGCGAGTCGACGGTCATCTCACTCCCGAAGTCAGTCGACTCCATCGGTGGCTGGAAAGTGCTCTCAGCCAGTGAGACGTCGAAGCGAGTCTCCATCTCGACGGTGACGATCGCGTTAGAGGTCGTCAGCCGCTGTTTGGCGACGGCCGCATCGTCGGTCCGTACCCACAGCGTGAGTTCGCCGTCGCATTCGGGGGCCGAGACCGCCACGACGTAGACCGCCTGGCCGTCCAGAGTCGTCGTCTCGACGCGTTCGGCGGTCAGATTCGTCTCAGCGAGCAGCGTCGAGACGGACCAGTCCCCGGGATCGACCGAGACGTTCTCGAGGTTCCAATCGCCTTCGGTCAGCGCGTGAGTCCAGTTTCGGGCCGAGAACTCGCTCGCGTTCCAGTCCTCGAGGAAGTCGCTCTCGTTCCACACGTCGGAGAACTCACTTTCATTCCATTTCTGGAGGGGTTCACTCTCGTTCCAGCCTTCGAGGAGGTCACTCTCGTTGATCGCGTCTCGGAACCGCTCGAGTGACGCGTTGTCGAGGCTCCCATTCCACGACAGATTGGCGTCCATCGCCGAGACAAGCGCGTCCAGCCCAGCCATCGAGACAGTGCCGTTCGTCCCGACGAACGAGGCGTTCCCGAGCGCGGACGTATCAGAGACGACAAGCGGCGACGCCAGTTCCGAACTCGACAGCCACGACGTGTGCCCGTCGTAGCCGGCCAGCAGATAGCCGCCGTCGTCGGAGACGTTGAGACGCAACTGGTCGTCAGCTGTAGCGACGAGGTCGACGGAGAACTCCCAAACAGCGTCGTCATCCTCGATGGTCACGGCCGCGTCGACGACCACCGAGTCGGCCGTCCGATACTGCTGTTCGACGTCCGAAAGAACGGTCTCGCCGGTCGGGTCGTCGTCGGCGACCACGAACCCGGCGGCGGTTGCGATGCCGAGGACGCCGACGACGAGGGCAGCCAGGCCGACGAGTCGGATCGCACCCCGACGTGTAGATTTCATCGAGAGTATACAGGGGCTTGAGCGACTTAAGCGGCGGGACAGCGGCGATGGGCGGCCCGGATCGAGGGTTCATGGGGGTACAGCGCGTACCCGAAAAGTATGGCTGAAGGGATGGGACCCGACGCGGTCGTGTCACTCGACGACGTCCGCAAGGAGTACGACCTCGGCGGGACGGTGACGGCCCTCGACGGGGTCGATCTGACGCTGCCGGCCGGTTCCTACACCGCCGTCATGGGGCCGAGTGGCTCCGGGAAGAGTACGCTGTTGAACCTCATCGGCGCACTCGACACGCCGACCTCGGGGACGGTCACCGTCAACGGGACCAACGTCGGGACGCTCTCCGAAAACGGGCGAGCGCGGCTCAGAGGGACCGAAATCGGCTTCGTCTTTCAGACGTTCAACCTGATGCCGCGGCTGAGGGCCGTCGAGAACGTCGAACTCCCCTTGGTGTTCGCCGAGTGGGGCCGCCGCGAGCGACGTGAGCGCGCCCGAACCCTTCTCGATCGCGTCGGACTCGGGGACCGGCTCGATCACTTGCCGAAGGAACTCAGCGGGGGCCAGCGCCAGCGGGTGGCGATCGCTCGCGCGCTCGCGGCCGACCCCGCGCTCGTATTGGCCGACGAGCCGACCGGCAACGTCGATACTGACACCGGCGACGAGATCATGTCGCTGTTCGCAGACGCCCACGATCGGGGCAACACGATCCTGCTGGTGACGCACGAACGCCGGATCGCCGAACACGCAGACCGCATCGTCCACGTCAGAGACGGCGTCCGCGAGCGAACCGAGCACCTGGGAGGTGACGAGTGATGGACTGGCGAGAAGGCGTCCGGATGGCTGTCCGGGCGATCACGGGCCATCGGCTCCGGTCGGCGTTGACGGTCGTCGGAATCGTCATCGGCATCGCGACGGTGATCGCGTTTGCGAGCTTCGGCGCGAGCGTCCAGACCGACGTCGTCGGCGAGTTCCAGTCGACGTCAGCGAGCGAGATCTACGTCGTCTCCGGCGGTGGCTTCCTCTCGGGCGGCGGGCCGCCCGGGAGTGACGTGGGGCTGACGAGTCCGGTCGTCACGACTCACGACCTCGAACAGCTGCGGGCGATCGACGGCACGCGGGCAGTCCTTCCGCGGGGATCAGTCCCCGTCTCGTCACTGACCTACGCGAACCAGACGGTCACGCCCGGGAGCCTGACGGCGACGACGGCCGCGTCCTTCGACGGCGAGATCGTCACCGGGCGGACCTTCGAATCCGGCACGAACGAGATCGTGCTCAACGAGATCGCCGCCAGACAGTTCAACGCGAACGTGACTGTCGGAGACACGATCGACGTCGTCCGCGAGGGGACGACCACGTTCACGGTCGTCGGAATCACCGCTGGGGCCCGGGGCGGGCTAGCAGCCCTCTCCCCGCCCGGGCCGGAATTCTACGTCCCCGTCGACCCCCACTACCGGACCACCCAGGCGTCACCGACCCTCGGCGTCGATCAGCGCGCGTACTCGCAGGTGACGATCGTGGCCGACGCGGGCCGCGTCTCGGAGGTGCGTGACGCGATCGAGACCTACATTCAGACCGAGTCGGACGCGATCCGGCTGGCGGGCGAGAACGGCCAGGTCACCGTCCAGTCGACGGAGGACGTCGTCGGCGGGATCCAGGCCGTCCTCCGGGACATCACCCGACTCATCACCGGGATCGGCGTGCTCGCGCTGGTGGTCGGTGCCTTCGGCATCGCCAACATCATGCTCGTCAGCGTGACCGAGCGCACGAAGGAGATCGGGATCATGAAGTCGATGGGCGCGACCAACCGGGAGATCCTCGGGCTGTTCCTCGCCGAGTCCGTCCTGCTGGGCTCGCTGGGGGCCGTGATCGGCATCCCGCTGGGTCTCGGCGTCGGGTACGCCGGCGCAAGCTACGCCGAAGTCGGGTTCACGGTCCCCGTCGACTGGGTCGTGATTGCCATCGCGATGGGAATCACGATCGGCGTCGTCGCCGGGCTGTACCCGGCCTGGCGGGCCGCTCGCGTCGATCCGATCGAGGCCCTGCGATACGAGTGAGCGTTGCGGACGCCGTTGGGGGCGACCGGTGACCACCCGGATCGATCGCGGAATACTTGACCGGGGGTTACCTACGGTCGTCCAATGGACGGGCCGCTGTGGACCGAGCGACACGCGCCGACGATCGAGGAGTTGCCACAGCCGGAGGTCCGCGAACAGCTGCAGGGTGCGCTCGACGATCCGATGAACCTCCTGGTTCACGGCCCTGCCGGCGCGGGCAAGACCGCCGCAGTCCGGGCGTTCGCCCGCGAGGCCCACGCCGACGTCGAGGCCGACCTCGTGGTGATCAACGTCGCGGACTTCTTCGACCTGACGAAGAAAGAACTCGCGGCGGACCCTCGCTTCCAGCGGTTCATCACCCCGAAGCGCCGGCGCGAATCATCGAAAGCTGACCTCATCAATCACGTCCTCAAGGAGGCCGCGAGTTACACGCCGGTCTCGGGGTCGTACAAGACGATCCTGCTGGACAACGCCGAGCGGATACGCGAGGACTTCCAGCAGGCGCTCCGGCGGGTCATGGAGCAGTACTACGAGGCGACGCAGTTCGCGATCGCCACCCGGCAGTCCTCGACGCTGATCCCACCGATCCGCTCGCGGTGTTTCCCCGTGACGGTCCGTGCGCCGACCCACGACGAGATCGAAACCGTCCTTCGGCGGATCGTCGAGGCCGAAGACGCCGACTACGACGACGAAGGACTCGAGTTCGTCGCGGGGTACGCCGGCGGCGACCTTCGGAAGGCGATCCTCGGGGCCCAGACGACCTACGAGGAAGCGGGCGAGATCACGATGAATGCGGCCTACGAGGCACTGGGCGAGGTCAGGACTGACGAGGCCGTCGAGACGATGTTGTCAGCCGCCGAGGACGGAGACGTCACCGAGGCGCGGTCGACGCTCGACGACTTGCTGGTCGACGAGGGACACAGTGGCGTCGAGGTGCTCGAAGCGCTCCTCCGGGTGGGTCGATCGCGATATTCCGGCGATCGGCTGGCACGGCTCCACCGGGTGGCCGGTGAGATCGACCTCGACCTCGCGGAGGGGACCAACGATCGCCTGCACCTCTCGCACTTCCTGGCTGAACTCGCCGCCGAAGCGTGACCGATCGGCCGCTGGAACCGTCGAATTGGCACGGAACGGCAGGTCGACGCACGGTGCACCGACCGCTTCGAAATCCTTATACACGCTTGTAGGGGACATATGAACAACGAACCATGGACATCGACATCATCGAAGAGGAGGACAATCCGATGTTGCATCGGAGCGACGTCCGATTCGAGGTCGCCCACGAGGAGGCGACGCCGTCGCGACTCTCTATCCGGGATTCGCTGGCCGCTATGCTCAACAAGGACGCCGCCGAAGTCGTCGTACACGAACTCGATACGACCTTTGGCATGCGAAAGACCGTCGGCTACGCGAAGGTCTACGACGACCCGGAGTACGCGCGTGAGGTCGAACAGGACCACATGCTCGAACGCAACAAGATCGTGGCCGAGGAAAGCGACGCCGAGGCAGAGGAGGCCTGAAATGGCGCGCTACGAGCTCTACGGCGAAGACGGCACGACTGACCGGGAACTTTGCCCGCGGTGTGGCGACGCGTTCCTCGCCCAGCACGGCGACCGCAAGCACTGCGGTCGGTGTAGCTACACCGAGTGGGAGTAAGCGCCCGCCCGGCGCATGCGGATTCTCGGCATCGAAGGGACGGCGTGGGCGGCGAGTGCCGCCGTCTACGAACGGACGGACAGCGACGAATCTGTCGATATTGAAACTGACGCCTACGAACCCGACAGCGGCGGGATTCACCCGCGGGAAGCCGCCGAGCACATGCGCGAGGCCATCCCGGAGGTCGTCGAGCGGGCGCTCGACACCGCTCGCGAGCAGGCCGCCGAGGCGGGCGACGATCCGGGCGAGTCGCCGGTCGACGCCGTCGCCTTCTCCCGCGGTCCGGGACTCGGGCCCTGTCTGCGGATCGTCGCGACGGCCGCGCGGGCACTCGCTCAGCGGCTTTCCGTGCCGCTTGTGGGCGTCAACCACATGGTCGCCCACTTAGAGATCGGTCGCCACCGCTCGGGCTTTTCCGCGCCGGTCTGTCTGAACGCCTCAGGCGCGAACGCCCATATTCTGGGGTATCGAAACGGGCGCTATCGCGTTCTCGGGGAGACGATGGACACCGGCGTCGGCAACGCCATCGACAAGTTCACCCGCCACCTCGGGTGGTCCCACCCCGGTGGGCCGAAGGTCGAGCAACGCGCAAAAGACGGCGAGTACAGCGACTTGCCGTACGTCGTCAAGGGGATGGACTTCTCCTTCTCGGGGATCATGAGCGCCGCCAAGCAGGCAGTCGACGATGTTCCCGCGAGCGAAGCGAGCGGGAGCTCGTCGGACTGTCAGTCCGACGGTGGTGAGGCGGTCGAGGACGTCTGTTACTCACTGCAGGAAAATATCTTCGCGATGCTGACGGAAGTCGCGGAGCGCGCCCTCTCGCTGACGGACGCCGACGAACTCGTCCTCGGCGGTGGCGTCGGACAGAACGACCGCCTCCGGGAGATGCTCGAAGCCATGTGTGACCAGCGCGGGGCTGATTTTTACGCCCCCGAACCCCGATTCCTGCGGGACAACGCGGGGATGATCGCCGTTCTGGGGGCGAAGATGTACGATGCGGGCGATACGATCGCCGTCGAGGACTCTCGCGTCCGGCCGGATTTCCGGCCCGACGAGGTGGCCGTCACCTGGCGGTCCGGTGAGGCCGTCGGCTCGTGGGACGGAGAGGGGACCAGCAATGCCGTCCAGGGGGCCGAAGCGACCGTCACCGTCGAGGACGGACGCGTGCGCAAGGAGCGCAACCCGCGGACGTACCGTCATCCCACGCTCGACGAGCGCCTCCGCACGGAACGGACGCGCGAGGAAGCACGACTCACGAGCGAGGCCCGCCGCGTCGGCGTCCCGACGCCGGTCGTCTACGACGTCGACCCGCAGGAGGGCGTGCTGGTTTTCGAACGCGTGGGCGACCGTGATCTCCGCGAGGCCCTGACTCTCGATCGGGTTCGGGACGTCGGGCGACACCTGGCGACGATCCACGACGCGGGCTTCGTCCACGGCGATCCGACGACGCGCAACGTGCGAGTAGGCGAAGAGTACACCTACCTCATCGACTTCGGCCTCGGCTACTACACCGGCCACGCCGAGGATCACGCGATGGATCTCCACGTCTTCGCCCAGTCGCTGGCTGGAACCGCTGACGATGCTGAAACGCTCCAGGAGGCCGCCGAGGAGGCCTACCGCGAGTCGAGCGGCCGGGGTGAGGCCGTTCTGGACCGTCTCCGCGAGATCGAAGGGCGCGGCCGGTACCAGTGAGCAGCGAAGGCTGGACCGTGGTGTGATAACCGAAAGCGTCTCCGAGCGACTCAAGTACCGCCGTTGCCCTACGTAGGGTGTGTCCCAGCAGGTCACGCAGGTCGATACGCTGTTCCTCCACGAGGACGGCGAGGACTTCCAGGTGGTCGTCGGGCGCGACGGCGAGCGCGTCCTCGGCGGTCGCCTGGAGGTCAAAGAGACCGAAGCGGGCCCCCGACCGGCCCGCCTCCGGATCAAGCGGGGCAGCCAGGAGGACCTCCGCAGCCCTGACCAGTTCGTGGAACTCGCCCGCCGGGCCGGCCGCATCCGTGTCTCCGAGCAGACGTCGGCTCGCGGCCGCCGCGTCGTTCGCGAGCTGCTCGACGCCTACCAGCTGGAGGCGAAGGTCGTCCGAACCTGCCGGTACTGTGCGTCGGCCGGAAAATACTCGCCGATAACGTCCGAGACGGCGATCGACGCCGACGGCGAGGACATCTGCCCGTCGTGTGCGATCGCGGAACTCGAACGCGAACTCGCCTATCACGGCGACGTGACCGGGACGGCCCGCGACCGGCTGGAAGAGCTCTTACTCGACGTCCAGGACCTCGAACGCATCGTCAACCTCCTCTCGGGCGAACTCGACCCGGAACTCACGAAGTTCGACGAGATCAGCGCGACCGTCGAGGACATCGATCTGGTACCGACGGACTCGCTCTCCCTCCACCCGGGGATGCAACAGAAGCTCGAATCGCAGTTCGACGAACTCCTGCCCGTTCAGAGTCTCGCGGTCGAACACGGCGTCACCGACGGCCAGGACCAGCTGGTCGTCTCGGCGACGGCAACCGGGAAGACGCTGATCGGCGAGATGGCCGGCATCGACCGCGTGCTCAACGGGAAGGGGAAGATGCTGTTTCTGGTCCCGCTGGTGGCGCTGGCAAACCAGAAGTACCAGGACTTCCAGGCGGAGTACGGCGACATCGCTGATGTGAGTCTCCGGGTCGGATCGAGTCGAATCCGCGGGGACGGTGGCGGGTTCGACCCCAGCGCCGACATCATCGTCGGTACCTACGAGGGGATCGACCACGCCCTCAGAGTCGGTCACGACCTCGGCGACATCGGGACGGTCGTCATCGACGAGGTCCACACCCTCGGCGAAGGCGAGCGCGGCCACCGCCTCGACGGCCTCATCTCGCGGCTGAAGTACTACTGTGAGGAGGGCGGGGCGACGGCGGCCCGGTCGAATCGCTCCGGCGGACGGGGCGGATCAACTTCGAGCGCCCAGTCGGGCGACACCCAGTGGATCTACCTCTCGGCGACCGTCGGCAACCCCGCGTCGCTCGCGGAATCGCTGTCCGCGAAGCTCATCGAGTTCGAGGAGCGGCCGGTACCGATCGAGCGCCACGTCACCTTCGCCGACGATTACGAGAAGGTCGATATCGAGAACAAGCTCGTCAAGCGGGCCTTCGACACGAAGTCCTCGAAGGGATACCGGGGCCAGACGATCATCTTCACCAACTCCCGGCGGCGGTGTCACGAGATATCCCGCCGACTGGAGTACTCCTCGGCCCCCTACCACGCCGGGCTGGACAACAAGCGCCGCGGCGAGGTCGAATCGCTGTTCGCCGATCAGGAGTTGTCCGCGGTCGTGACAACGGCAGCGCTGGCAGCGGGCGTCGACTTCCCGGCCTCCCAGGTCATCTTCGACTCGCTGGCGATGGGGATCGAGTGGCTCACCGTCCAGGAGTTCTCCCAGATGCTCGGGCGGGCGGGTCGCCCTGATTACCACGACAAGGGCACCGTGTATCTCCTGGTCGAACCCGACGGCGTCTATCACAACAGCCAGGAGATGACCGAGGACGAAGTCGCGTTCAAGCTGCTGAAGGGCGAGATGGAACCCGTCAGGAGTCGCTACGACGAAAGCGCGGCGGTCGAGGAGACGCTGGCGAACATCGTCGTCGGGGGGAGTGCCGCCAAGCGCCTCAACGACCGGATGCTCGGGGAGGTACCGACCAAGCACGCCATCGGCAAACTCCTGGAGTACGAGTTCATCGACGGACTGGAGCCGACGCCGCTGGGTCGGGCCGTGACGCGGCACTTCCTCTCGCCCGACCGGGCGTTCCTGTTGCTCGACGGGATCCGGAAGGGGAGAGACCCCTTCGACATCGTCGCGGAAGTCGAGTTCGCCGACGAGGAACTGTAGTGTTTTTCCCTTCGGCCATCCGTGTGACGGACGTGCTAAGTGGGCTGGACCCCGGGATGGTGATCGTCTTCGCGATCATCCTGGGGGCGCTGGTGTTGTTCGCCACGGAGGCCGTCCCGGTCGACGTCACGGCCATCGGGATCATGCTCTCGTTACTGGTCGTCGAACCGGTCTCGACGATGCTGGTCGAGTGGGGGGTCCTCGAGTCGGCCGTGTACGTCCTGCGCGCGCCGGGTAGCGAAGTGACGGCCGTCGAGCGCGGCCTCTCGGGGTTCGCCAGCGTCGCGACGATCACCGTCCTCGCGATGTTCATCCTCAGCGCGGGGGTCAGACGGACTGGCGTGATCCAGATCCTCGGGCGAAAAGTCGGGGCGTTCACCGGCGAGGACGAAACCCGGCAACTCGGCGCGACGATCGGGATCGTGAGCCCGATCTCCGGGTTCATCAACAACACCGCCGCGGTCGCGATCCTGCTGCCGATGGTCACCGATCTCGCCGAGAAGGGCAAGACGTCACCCTCGAAACTCCTCCTGCCGCTGTCGTATGCCTCGATGTTCGGCGGGACGCTCACGCTGATCGGCACCTCGACGAACATCCTCGCCAGCGACCTCTCGGCCCGACTCGGCCGCGAACAGGCCATCCCGGAACTCCACGCCTTCTCGATGTTCGAGTTTACCCACCTCGGGGCGATCATGATGGTCGTCGGACTGGTGTATCTGATGACGATCGGGAGACGGCTGGTCCCGGCCCGGATCAAACCCGCCGAAGATCTCACGAGTGAGTACGAGATGGCCGAGTACCTGACCGAGGTCGTCGTCCGCGAGGACTCGCCGGTCGTCGGCCAGCGCGTCGGCGAGGCCCTGGAAGGCACGGAGTTCGACGTCGACGTCGTCCAGTTGATCCGCGACGACGCGGTCTTCCTGGAACCGCTTGGGCAGAAGGTTATCCAGGCCGGCGACGTCTTCGCGCTCCGGACCGACCGTGACACCCTCGTCGAGCTCATGGACGTCGACGGGTTCGACCTGCTGGGCGACGTGGCCGTCACGGACTCCGAACTCGAAGCCCCCGAGGAAGGCCACAACCTCGTCGAGGTCGTCGTCGCCCCCGGGTCGTTCCTGGTCGGCGAGACGCTCGCGAGCGTCAACTTCCGGCAGCGCTACGACACGACGGTGCTGGCCCTGCGCCGTGGCGGCGACGTCATTCGCGATCGGATGGATCGGACGCGCCTCCGGGTCGGCGATACGTTACTCGTCCAGGGGGCGACCGACAGCATCGACCGCCTCAACAACAACCGTAACTTCATCGTCGCGGGGGAAGTCGATCGCCCCGACTACCGCGAATCGAGGATCCCCGTCGCCGTCGGGATCGTCGCCGCCGTCGTCGGCGTGGCGGCACTGACGCCGATCAACATCGCCGTGGCGGCGCTCGCGGGCGCGCTCGGAATGGTCCTCACCGGCTGTCTGAAACCCGCCGAGATGTACGACGCCGTCGAGTGGGACGTCATCTTCCTGCTCGCGGGTGTGATCCCGCTCGGGATCGCCCTGGAGGTGACCGGCGGGGCGGCGCTGCTCGCCGACGGCATCGTCGCCGTTGCCCCCTCGCTCCCCCCGATCGTCGTCCTCGGACTGATGTACGTCGTGACGGCGCTACTGACGAACATCATCTCGAACAACGCGAGCGTGGTGTTGATGATTCCCGTCGCCGCCGAGGCGGCCGTGAGCCTCGGGGCCAATCCCTTCTCGTTCGTCCTGTCGGTGACCTTCGCCGCCTCGACTGCCTTCATGACACCCATCGGCTACCAGACGAACCTCTTCGTCTACGGGCCCGGCGGCTACGAGTTCATGGACTACGTGCGTGCGGGTGCCCCGCTGCAGGCGATCTTCGCGGTCGTGACCACACTCGGGATCGCGCTCTTCTGGGGTGTGTGATGTCTGGCAGGGAGCGTCGCCCGATTATCGCGGGCCGGCGAGTGTCTGATACCGCCTGAATCGGTCACTCCGGTGTGAAGGCGTGACCGCGCAGCACCATCCGGCCAGTCAGGACAGTCGTGACCGTCCAGACGAGCAGGAGGAGTCCGGTGACGCCAGCCAGGACTGCCTCGAAAGCCGCGATGTCGAGGAGGTGTCCGATCACGCCGGCCGAGATCGCGAACGCCCCTGTCGGGAAGGTGTAGGCCCACCAGGTGAAAAAGAAGGGGTGGTCGCGCTGGGAGACGTAGTACGCCACGACCGCGACGGTCAGCAGGAACCACCAGGCCGAAAAGCCCCACAGGACCATCGCGAGGAGTTTCATCCCGGCGACGATCGGCTCGACGGCGAGGTCGAACCCGACGCCGGCCTGGAGCGCGCGGACGAACCGCCCGATCGCGATCACCAGCACCGCCGTCGGGGCGAGGCCGATCATGAACGTCGGGGCGAGTTTCTCCTGGGGGAGAGAGTCGTAGGCGTAGCGATGGAGGATGATCGAGCCGAAGAACACGAACATGAAGCTCCCGACGCCCAGTGCCATCATCGAGACGACGAAGACGAACTGTCCGACTGCGGTCCCCGCGAAGTAGTTCTCGACCAGCCAGAACCCGAGCAGCGGGACCACCAGATGCGAGACTGGCGGGATGTACCACGCGAAGACGCCGTGATCGGTCGCGATGTCGTCGCTGACGAACATGATCGTGACCAACAGCAGTCCGAACCCGAAGATCCCGACGCTGCCGGCGACGAACAGCCCGACGAGTAGCGGTTCGAGCACCGCCCCGGGGACGATTCCCTGCATCGTCCGGGCGATCCCGACACCGAGGACGATCAACGTGATCGGCATCGTCGGGAAGAACTGACTCCGGATCGGATGGGTCAGGTCCGCCCGAACCTGGGCCGGATGGGTCACGATGCGAACGAGCCAGGGGACGGTGAAGACGACCGTGAGGACCGCAGTCAACACGACGAAAAACTGCGCGAGCGTCGCGACTGCCGCGAGCGAAAACTCCGCCGCGACCAGCGCCAGGGCGACCCCCAGGGCCCCGGTCCCCATCGTCGAACCGAACCACTGCGGGCCGAAAAATTCGACCACGCCTGCGAGCTGAAATCTACGTGTTCGCGGTTGCGCTGTCGACTCACTCATAGTATTGTGTATCTATCCAAATACTACACAATATCACGGATAAGGATTCTGATCAGGGCACTACTGACCACAGTGTCACCAAGGACCACGGCACGGCGGGACTCGGTGCTGTCTCGACCACGAGTCACCCGATCGTCGAAAAAGAGAACTGCCGAAAGAGTGAGCGCCTGCTTGTCCTCAGTAGATCGACCGGAACAGCGCGAGGACGTCGCCGGCGTCGACCGCCCCGTCGTCGTCGAAGTCGAAGGTGTCGACGTTGTCTTGGACGGCCGGGCTGTTGCGGTTGTTCAACAGCGTCCGGACGTCGGTGACATCGACCGCCCCGTCGCCATCGACGTCTTCGGCCAGGCCGTCGCCGTCGTGGTCTTCGGAGACGTCAGGGCCGAGTGCGGAGCCGGCATCGACCGCGAGCATCGCGTCGGCGGCGAGTACCGAGTCGTCGTGGCCGTTGCGGACCGCGTCGATCTCGCTGTCGGCGTAGTGGCCGTAGACTGTCACGGCGTCACTCGACGCCGAGAGGCTCTCTAGGGCTCCCGTCTCGGCCGTGACGGTGAGCTGGCCGTCGGAGAGCGTCGCGTCCGCGACGGCGACTGTCTCGGAGTCCTCGTTCATGACGGTGAACGTCGAGGCGTTGATCGACTCGACCGCCTCGGGAACGTCATACGTGAGGGTCGTCATCTCGCCCTCGGCCGCGATCGAGCGGTCTGCGAGGGATCGAGTGACGCGTCGGATCCGGTCCTCCTCGGGCGGCGAGACCGTCCCGCGCTCCTCGATGTAGTTCACGACCGCGGTGCCATAGAGGGTGTAATCCTCCTCGACCGTCGGGAGGGGAGCGAGGTCGTCCCAGCCGGCCATGTAGGAGTTGACCGTGACGTCGTAGGTCTCGTCCATCGCAATCGGTTCGCCGTCGACGTAGACGTCGCCGATCGCCGAGGAGGCGTCAGGCTGGTCAAGGAACTCGTAGGTCACGCCGCCGACCTGCAACTGGGGCTGGCTGCCGTAGTTGTCGGTGGGCGGCGTGACCTGGCTGTCGAGGTGGTCGACGAGCTGTCGGCCCGTCATCTCCTTGGTCACGAGCGTGTTGCCGAACGGCAGCGAGGTGTAGACGTCGTCGTAGGTGACCTCGCCCGCCTCGATCACGAAGTTCCCGCGGATGCCGCCCGCGTTGGTCACCGCGACGTCGGCACCGGTCTGTTCGAGGAACGCGTCGCCGATGACCCGTCCCCAGCCGGTGTCGTCGGCGTAGTTCGCCGTCGTCGAGTCCAGCGCCTCGGTGGTCTCGCCCGCGACCTGCGAGAGATCTTCAGCGAAGCCACGCTGGACAGCCGTGTCTGCCGACTCGTTCATCGACCACTCGCCCTCGTCGAGATGGTGGAGTCGTCCGTCGGTGAAGCTGACACCGTACTCGCTGACGGAGAGGTTGACCTCGCCGAGATACTCGGCGTTGCCGCCCGCCTCGACGATGACCGACCCGCCGGTGACTTCAGGACCGTACGTGACCTCGTCGTCACCGGAGACGATCACGTCGATGTTGTCCGTCTCGTTGGCGAGTTCGCGTGACTCGGGGATGCCGATGTGAGACAGTGCTACGACGACGTCGACGTTCTCCTCCTCCTCTAAGGTCTCTGCGACCTGGCTCCCGGCGGTCGAGAAGTCGGTGACAGTGTAACCCTCCGCCTCGAAGTCGACGGCCGTCTTCGGTTTGACGGCGTCGTCGACGAGTCCGATGATGCCGATCTTCACGCCGTCGCGGGTGACGGTCGTGTAGTTCTGCGTGCCGGGAATGTTCCCGCCGTCCGCGGCGCGGATGTTCGCGACGAGCCACGGGAACTCGGAGGCGTCGCTGAAGTTCCCGACTTCCTCGAAGCCGTAGTCGAGGTCGTGGTTCCCGATGCTCTCGGCGGCCGGGTTCAGGACGTTCAACACGTCGACCGGGACGCGCCACTCCGAAACCGCAGAGAGTGAACTCGGGCTTACCTCGTCCCCGCCGCCGACCACGAGCGTCGGGTTGTCGAGTGCAGCCTTGCGGTCGTTGATCGCACCGACGAGCGTGGCCATCGACTCGTTGTCGGCCATCGCCGTCTGAATGTCGTTGTACTGGATGATCGTCAGGTTCGTCCCGTCGCCGGGAT
>Ga0207771_100270_pt1 | contig 35430 bp, 38 predicted proteins | sample A23M2SouthBayCA_2_FD_187731 | JGI IMG/M metagenome (GOLD analysis project Ga0207771, IMG submission 187731) | Aerobic enrichment media microbial communities from Eden Landing Ponds, California, USA - A23 M2 (2) (SPAdes) | ecosystem: Environmental > Aquatic > Marine > Unclassified | place... | reverse complement strand
TCGGTAGGCTGAAGTCCTCCGACGGGAACAGTCGGATACGGGCCCTTAGCTTAGTCCGGTAAGAGCGCTCCGCTCATAACGGAGTGGTCGTTGGTTCAAATCCGACAGGGCCCATCCGCTATCCGGTCGATACTGTGCCGCCCACCGCTTCGGCGTAGCCCACCTCAAACGTCCGAAATCGGGGAGTACTGATTATCGAGTATCGACACTTAGTGTGGAGCCCGACAAGCAGCTTGTCGGGGGTCCGCGCTGTCGGGCGAATCCCATAGTCGAAACAGGGGGTACGACCGCGTGACTGCGCTCGATGGGTGCAGTTGCGTTGACCCGCCGGATCGGCAGACCGACGCCAACGGCAACACCTACTGCGGACGCTGTGGCGGCGCACTCGGCATGGAGGGGTGGGGATGACCTGGCACCCGGACTGCGGCCAGCAGCGAGGCCGCTATGCCGGTGAGTTCGCCCCTGCTGGAGGTGACTCGGCGTGAGCCACGTCGAGACGACGCCCCACGAGTTGCGGGCGAACATCCTCTTCGACGGCCACGACGATCGGCCGTATTGGGCCTTTCGTAAGCTCATGTCCACCCTCGACGGCGATTTCCAACATGAGGTCAAGGTCGCCGGAGAGACATGGCACGTTTCGCTCGGCTTTGACGTCTCCGGCGTTGCTCCACGACCCGAGGACAGCGTCGCAAAGCTGTACGAATACACCCTCAGCGCGCAGGGTGATGGCCACCGCTCACTCAGCGCTCGGCTTCAGCCCCGGTTCGAGACGATGACGAAATACAGCCCCAGCGAGGAACGCATCGAGCGCGACGAACACGGTGACCGCGTCGAGATTCAGGGCGTCCCAGACGATCTTGAGGAGGCCGTGAATTGGCGGATCAATCCGGCCGTGAACATCGAGCCCGACGGCATCCCCTCGCTGCTCGCCCGGCTCGTCAAAGCAGTCGCTGACGCCGTTGGGCATCGCTGGGATCCCGCGTTCTTCACTGAGCAGCCGCATCGCTACAGCTCGATTTGGGAGTACGAACGCTACGTCCGGATTCGTCGCGATGCGGGCCACAAGCTCATCGACTCATCGGGAACGTTCTCCCGGATTCGCGAGCTCCTCGCCGACCAGGAAGGCACGAAGATGGAGCTCAGTATCGACAACACCGGGAAAAATACCGATATTCACGGGTACAACCATCAGTACCGGCTCAATGAGCAGGCCGCGAATCAGCTGATTCCCGCTGGACACCAGCGCGGAAAGCAGCTGAAGCACTACCATCCGGAGTACGTCAACAGCGACGAGGAGAACCCACTGTATCACCCGAAGTTCGGCGTCCTCTTCAAGAAATCGTGGAGTCGGTCGGCAGTGCCATGGCGTGAGCTCGACGAGCTGACGCACGAGCTCGAAGAGACACTCGTCAACGTCCTGTCGTGGTCCGGACTTCCCGTGAAGCCGGGCGCGCCGACGTTCGTCGGTGACGACCACTTCAACGGTAGCGCCGAAAGCGAGCGCGACATCGGCTGGTACGACGACCCAACACCAGAAATCGAGACCCGGCAGGACGCGCGGTTCGTTCAGCAGTTCGGTGAGCTCACGGACGGTGACGAAGCGCTGCTCCGCCAGCTCGTCGCCGACGGTGGAACGGCCAAGTACGACGAGCTGGCTGTTGAAGCCGACACGTCGGTTTCGACGCTATATCGTGCGCTTGAGAAGCTGGATGGACTCATTGACTCCGAGCATGGAACGGTGTCGTTCATCTCGGCCTATGTTCGGCAGCAGTTTGAGGCGGTATTCGATAGGGTTGAGACGGCTGTCAGTGCCGGCGCAACGGCAGCCGCCCGCGTTCTGGACATGGACCCGCGTCGCATCGAAGAGCAGGGTGCAGCGTTCCAGCGCTGGCTCAACGAGTATGCCGTGGATGTCGTCGAGAGTGATTCCGAGCAGGTGAAATTGAAGATCGGGACGATGCTCACGCGATTCAAGAGTAAGACCGACCCGACGCTCCAGGAGGTCCTCAATGCCGGCCACAAAGCGTGGCGCCGTGCGGGCCGTCAGCGCGCGTTCTTTTTCGAGGATGTTGAGGTGATCGCGCAGGTTGACGGGGCGACCGAGACACTCCGCGTCGGGCAGGTGATTGAACCCGGTTGACAGCACGACTGAATAGAGGCATCACTGTCTCTCGGGGTACGGTCACTCGCTCTCGCGGCTGATTTCTGGACTTTTGATTGGATACCTACGTTTCGTATGGAGTCCGCCATGTACGATCGACCGGCCAGCGGCGCGATTTGCGTCGATTTTGTTTCCGTCGTTTGGGAATCCCCCCTTAGGAAGTGTGCCTAAGGGCACAGTCAGACAAAACAAACCGCACCTCACACCGCTCAGCGTAAATTCCAGCAGAAATGAGAGGGGGTCGAGCCGCTGGACTGTATCACCCTTTGGCCCGGTAAATTGAGACCTATTCAAATCAGCGCAACAGTCCGTTCTTCTCGCTACAGATCTCGATGGATCAGCCGCTCAGTAGGTGTGCCTATTGACCGAAAAATTCCTCCCAATTTCCGATGACGCCCGTAGCCGTAGGCACGATACAGCGCTCGAATCGGTCACAGACGGCGAACCGAACAACGACCGGTCGAATGGGAACCCATGGGTTACATCGTTGGCCGGGGCTCCTCAACTGACCCACCTGCCGCTCTCCATGCGTTGAAGCCTCCCTCGATGTTGGCAACCCGGTCGAGCCCCATCTCTTTGGCGCGGTGGGCGGCGAGTATCGACCGACTCCCGATGGCACAGACGAAGACGAATTCCGAGTCGGCACCGAATGCGTCGATGAAAAAGGGGCTTTCGGGGTCGATGTGGAATTCGAGCATCCCCCTCGGTGCGTGAACCGCGCCCGGTATCTCACCGTGTTCGACAAGTTCCGATGTGTCGCGAACGTCGACGAACGTGACGTCATCGGCGCCGAATCGGTCGACTGCGTCCGCTGTCGAGTACGTGGTGACCTCTGCTGCCGCTTCGGTAATCAGCTGCTTATATCCCTTGGCGATACGGTTCGGTTCTTGATTGTCTGGCATAATACGTCACTGCACATACGACTCCCGAGCGGATGACCCTGCCGTGACAACAGGCCACCATTTTCCGCGATTCGTGTGGCTGGGTAGATTCTCTTCCACAAAATGGCGCTATCGCCCGGTAGTCTGTTTCCGTCTGGAATAAAATCACCATCCCTGATTACATGCTCTGTATTGATCGATATGCACCTTGTATTGACTGTAGTACAATTCTATGAAAGGACAGCCGCCAATTACCACCGGCAATCCTACTCAACGCCCCTCGCTGAACTCGTTAAAAAGATCAATTACTCGTAGTTCTATTTCGTCACGAATCTCCCGCACTCGCTCGAGATTTTCACCGTCCGGATCTTCGAGCGCCCAATCACGAATATCGACATCTCTACCAAGCTCACCGACATCCAACGTTGAACATCCCATAGTTGCGACGTAGTCACAGGCCTGCAATTCCTCCAATGTAATCTCTCGCGGAGAGCGTTCTGAAAGGTCGAACCCAGCCTCATCCATTACCTCGATTACCTCCTCATGAACGTGATCTGCTGGATGTGTTCCGCCGGTGAGGATTTCGATGCGGTCTTCCAGATTACGTCGCTCTCGTTCACGCTCCGCGAACGCTGTAGACATCTGCGAGCGACCGGCGTTCTGGACGCACATGAAAGCGATTCGGATCCGGTCTATTGGTTCAGTCATTTCGGTCATTGTTGGATCGGTGATTAGTCGCTGTTCAGTTCAGAGCTGGCGGTATCGAGACTCCCGGTATCGAAGCCGCCCCAGTCGAATTTCCGTTGGAAGTACAGCGCGACGTTGACCAGCGCGAGCAGCACCGGCACCTCGATGAGCGGGCCGACTACCGTGGCGAACGCAACGCCGGAGCCGACGCCGAAGACGGCGACCGCGACAGCGATGGCGAGTTCGAAGTTGTTCGACGCGGCGGTGAAGCCGATGGCCGTCGTCGTGGAGTAATCCGCGCCGATGCCGCGCCCCATCCCGAAGCTCACGAGGAACATCACGACGAAGTAGATCGTCAGCGGAACGGCAATCAACAGTACGTCACCAGGCGACGCGACGATGTTCTCACCTTGCGTGGCGAACATCACGATGACCGTGAATAGGAGCGCGATCAGCGTCAGCGGGTCGATCTTCGGGACGAACTCGTTCTCGTACCACTCCTCGCTCTTGAGGCGCGTGCCGACGTAGCGGCTCAGGAACCCCGCGGCGAAGGGGATGCCGAGGAAGACGAAGATTGCCTCAAACACCTGCATCGGCGAAATGTCGAACGTCGTGATTCCAGCGACGAGCGAGTCCATCCCGAGCAACGGCGGCAGCACCAGCGCGAAGAACCAGACGTACACCCCGTAGGTGATAATCTGAAAGAGGCTGTTGAACGCGACGAGACCGGTGACGTACTCCGTCGACCCATCCGCGAGCTCGTTCCAGACCAGCACCATCGCGATACACCGAGCCATCCCGATGAATACCAACCCAAGGAAGTATTCGGGTCGTGCGGGTAAGCCCGGGACGAGCCCACTGAAGAAGACGACTGCAAGCCCGAACATCAGCGTCGGTCCGATGAGCCAGTTCTGGATGAGACTCAATCCGAGCACACGCCAGTTGCTGAAGACGGTGCGGAGCTGGGAGTAGTCGGCCTTCGCCAATGGTGGGTACATCATCAGAATAAGCCCAATCTCGACGAGGTGGAAGCCTTGAATCGGCTGGGTGACGGACGGGGCGAGGTAGCCGAGGCCGACACCGACTCCCATGGCTCCGAAGATCCAGACGGTGAGGTACTTGTCGAGAACGTCCATCGACCGCGGATCGCCGCAATCCGGACAGCCGCAGTCGGGCCCGTGGTCGTGGGAGACGTTACTCATCGGGAACCATCCCGCGGTGGGCGGTCTGGAAGAGGTCGTCCGCGAGGTCGGTGGCGTCGTAGTATCGCCAGTTCCCCTCCTTGCGACGGTTAACGAGTCCGGCGTCAACGAGGTCGGAAAGCGCGTGACTGACCGCGCTTTCGCTCACGTCGACGAGCAGTTCGAGTTCGCAGACACAGAGTTCCTCGTCGGCGGCAGCAAGCGCCCGAGCAAGCTGGTAGCGCGTCTCGTTTCCGAGCACGGCAAAGACGGAGCGAGCATCATCGTCGGCGAATGCGTCGTCCGCCAGTACCTGCAGTTTCTCGAGTCGCTGGTCGACGTCGGCGTCGCAGCACTCCCCGAGCTCCTCTCGGAGGAGGTTCCGAAGACGGGTTGTTGACTCGGCCATCTATGTGTAGTTGAATTTGATTTCAGATAGATGTTGCGGTCTGAATTGAAATTCAGATAGCTGGTTCTTAGTGATGAACGCTAACAGAGACTTGTATGGGGCAGAAACAGGCCGAGTCCGCTGGGCCGCTCGACGCGTTCCGGCAGTTTTTCGCGCTGGAGCGCGACGTGTTCGTCCTGTCGCTGGCGATGTTCGCGTTTAGCCTCGGCTTCCAGATGACCAGTCGCTACCTCCCTGAGTATATGATCGCGTTGGGGGCCTCGGGGTTGGTCGTCGGCCTGTTCGGGACGTTCGGCAACATCATCTCGGCAGTGTATCCATATCCCGGCGGCGCGATCTCCGACCGCATCGGGTCACGGTACGCACTCACCCTGTTCGGGTTGCTCGCCACGATTGGATTCGGAATCTGGTTCGTCGCACCCGCGCTCGGCACAGTAACGATCGGGACGGTTTCGATCGCTCCGTGGCTCTGGATTTTCGTTGGACTCGCCCTCGCACAGGCGTGGAAGTCCTTTGGTCTCGGGGCGACTTTCGCTGTAGTCAAACAGGCAACAGAGCCATCACGGCTGGCGGCGGGCTTCGCAAGCACGGAAACCTTCCGCCGAGTCGCGTTCCTCATCGGGCCGGTACTGGCCGCCGTCGTCCTCGGGATCCGCTCCGGATTCAGCGCGAGCTTCCGGTACGTACTCGGAATCGCCGTCCTCTTCGGTGTTCTCGGGACGGTCGTCCAGCATTTCCTCTACGACGCCAGTGGGGACACCATCGGCGGCTCGTTCGAGGGACTTGCTCGGATCAGAGCGGACCTCAGTGAGATGCCCTCGGAACTCCGGCCGCTATTGGTCGGTGACACGCTCGTCCGGTTCGCGAACGGGATGGTGTACGTGTTCTTCGTGCTGGTCGTCACACGCTTCCTCGGAGTCGGCGTCGATACCACGGTCTCGCTCGGCGGCCTCTCCTACGCAGTCCAGCTGTCGCCGGCGGAGTTCTTCGGTTACCTGCTGGGCGTCGAGATGCTAGTCGCCCTGCTGGTGATGGCCCCAGCCGCAAAAGCAGCCGAGTACCTCGGTCTGAAGCCGGTGGTCGCGCTCGGATTCGCCGTCTACGCGATATTTCCGATCATTTTGATCAACACGCCGGCGAGCACGCTCGCCTTGATCATCGTGTTCGCGTTTTCCGGGATTCGGTTTGCGGGGTTGCCATCGCACAAGGCGCTCATCGTTGGCCCTGCTGAGCAAAATGCGGGCGGTCGCGTCACCGGTACCTACTATCTCCTGCGGAACACGATCGTCATCCCGAGCGGCGCGCTCGGCGGATACCTCTGGGACTTCGTCAGTCCGGAAGTTGCCTTCACCATCGCTGCAGTGATCGGCGTCGTCGGAACCGGCTACTTCCTCATCTTCGGGGAGGAATTCAAAGCCTATCAGTAGCTACAGCTACTCGGCTCAGTCCGCTGAGCCCGTCGTGGGGGGCCTGCTGAATACACAGCACGTATGCAAAAATATCGGTCGTGATGCGTTCGAATACACCGTCACCGATGAACGTACAGCAATCCCTCTCTGTAAGGTCACTCGACACCGGACGTAATCGGGGATTCAGCGGGCGCGTTCCCTTTGCGTCGCGTCACAGCCCGTAGCCCGAGTTCAGCAATGGTTCCACCGCTCTCGACAGTCCGCCGCAACGCGTCGAGTGCCCGTCCCAGCTGGTAGTTATACGTGCTGCCGGACAGTTCACCGTCGAGGGCATCAATCATCGACCGGGTGTCGTTCCGACGGTCTAGCGCGTCCTGAGCGGCTCCAGCACCGGCATCATCGACCACGACTGTCGTCCCTTGGTCGACAATGGTGCGAGCGTTTCGGCTAATTGCCTCGAGTTGCCCCGCCGAAATTGAGTCGGGGAGCCTATCGATCCCTTCGGCGACCGCACCGATCGTTTCGGCGCGGTCGGCCACTCGCTCTAACTCACGGGCTGCAGTCCTGAGTTCGAACAGCTGCGATCGGCTCAGCCCGAGAGCGTCGGCCGCGTCAAGCCGAGCGAGCCCGCGGCCGCAGTACCGATCGATCATCTCGAAGAGGCGGTCCGCCTCGTCATCACGGTCGTCAACCCAGAAACGCCCCTCACCGACGAGCACACTTACCGCGTCACGATGCATCGAGAGTGCAGTGAATCGGAGCTGTCGAACTGACTGTTGCACCGACACCTCACTTGCGTCCAACAGAACCTTGAGGGTGAGTTCCGTCTCCGTTCCCTCGATAAGCGTCCCCCCGATGAACGAGTTGGTCGCTTCATCAACCGCTCGCCGCTGGGCACGAGAGAAGCCCTCCGAAACGGTCAGGACCAACTCCTCACATCCAGCGGTGTACGCAGCCCGAACGATTCGGGCGAGTCTGTGTGGCGGCTCGTCGTCGACGTGAAGCTGAAGCCGGGTCATTACGTCGTTTTCTGGCGGCTCCGGCTCGATCACGAGTCGGTCATCGCCGCGTATGTCAATGTGAACCGTCTTCCCGGCAGTGATGCCGATCCGCTCAGCCCATGCCTTCGGGAGCGAGACGGTGTACGTTCCGCCGCCGACCTGCTGGACCTTTCGTCGCTCCATCAGAAGATCAGCTCCGGATCGCTCTCGACCATGTACAGCGTACGAGCGGCGATGTTGACGGCGTGGTCGGCGATCCGTTCGAGGTCGCGAACCGTGAGAAGCAGCCGGGAGACGTCGTCAATCAGCTGCTCCATCTCCCACGCGTCGGTCGCGGCCTCCCGCTCGATGAGGTCACGCGCCACCCGCTCAGAGGCCTGTGCACACAGGGCATCGATCTCGTCGTCGGCCGCATCGATCGCTCGGCACGCAACGGCATCGCGCTCGGCGTACGCGTCGAGGCTCCGGCTGACGAGCGACCGGGTCATCGACCCGATCTCGACGACGGAGATATCCGGGACGAGCGCGTCGTCGGTCGCCGCGGCGTACTGTCCGAGGTTCGCCGCGAGGTCGGCGATCCGTTCGAGGTCAGTGAGGATCTTGAACGACGCTGCGACGAACCTGAGGTCGCCAGCGACCGGCTGCTGTAACGCGAAGAGGTCGATACAGCGACTTTCTAGCGCGAGGTACCGTTCGTTCACCGCCGTGTCTCCCGTGGCGACCTCGCGGCCGAGCTCGCAGTCGCCGGCTTCCAGTGCCGTCAGCGAATCGTCGAGTCGATTCAACACGAGATCGCCCATCGCAAGCACGTCGTCACGGAGGGAATCGAGGTCCTCCTGGTAGTTCTCTCGGGGCATCTCGGTCACCCGAACTTGCCGGTGATGTAATCCTCCACGCGCTCGCTCTGCGGGTCCTCGAACACCTGGTCGGTGTTGCCGTACTCGACGAGCTCGCCGCCGGTGAGGAAGACGGCGGTCTGGTCGGAGATGCGGGCCGCCTGCTGCATGTTGTGCGTGACGATGACGACCGTGTACTCCTCGCTCAGTTCCTCGATGAGGTCCTCGATCTTTGCGGTGGCGATCGGGTCGAGCGCGGAGGCCGGCTCGTCCATCAGGATGACCTCCGGATCGACCGACAGACAGCGGGCGATACAGAGCCGCTGTTGCTGGCCGCCGGAGAGCCCGAGCGCGTTGTCGCCGAGCCGGTCTTTCACTTCGTCCCACAGCGCAGCGTCCCGGAGACAGCGCTCGACGAGCTGTTCGCGCGACTCCTCGTCGGCGCGACCGAGCAGCCGGGCGAGCAGCCCCGTGTTGATGTCGCCGTGTTTCTCTGGGCCGTACGCGATGTTCTCCCGGATGGACTTCGGGAACGGGTTCGGTGACTGAAACACCATCCCGACCCGCTTGCGGAGCTCGACCAGGTTCACTCCCTCCTGGTAGATCTCTTGGCCGTCGAGCCGGACGGAGCCGTCGATCCGGGCGCTGCGGATGCGGTCGTTCATCCGGTTGAGACACCGGAGGAACGTCGACTTCCCGCAGCCCGAGGGACCGATGAGCGCGGTGACGCTGTTCTCCGGAATCTCGATGGATACCCCCTTCAACGCGTGGTCGTCGCCGTAGTGGACGTCGAGGTCCTCGACGGCGAGCTTCGTCCGCCCGTCGAACTTGTACTCGCGCCACTTCTCGCGGACCTGTTCTTCGGTCTCGCCGCTCGTCGTCTCGAGGGGCTGGTCCGACTCAATACCCGTTTGCTCCGTCGTCTGTGTCGTTTCACTCATGTTTGAGTCGCCTCCGGAAGTAGTACCGCGCGCAGATGCCGACCGCGTAGAACGACAGCACCACCACCAGCAGGATCAGCGCCGTCGCCCACTGGAACTGTTCGGGGTTCGTGACGTTGTCACCGAGGCCGACGCCGGCTCTGACGAGGGCGTACAGCTGGAACGGAAGCGCCGTCGTTGCCTGCAACAGTTCGGGGTTGGCGACGAACGGTGGCGTCGCCGTGAACCGGAACCCACCGATCACGTCGACCGTCTGGCCGCCGGGAATGAACGTCCCGCCGGTCATCGTCAGCAGAATGGGGGCCGTCTCACCGGCGATCCGGCCGACCCCGAGGATGACCCCCGTGACGACGCCCGGCAGCGCGGCCGGGATGACCACGCTGCGGATCGTCTGCCACTTCGAGACGCCAAGTGCGGCGCTCGCATCCCGGTACTCATCGGGGACTGCGAGGATCGCCTCTCGGCTCGTGATGAGCACCAGCGGAAGGAGCATGAAGCTGAGCGTGAGCATCCCCGAGATCAGTGACTTGTTCCCGCCGAATCGCGGAATGAGGAAGGCGAAGCCGAACAGGCCGAATACGATGCTCGGCGTGCTCCAGAGCCCGTTGGTCGCCACCTCGACGGCCTGGGTGAGCCGGCCGCGCTCGGCGTACTCTGTGAGGAAGATCGCCGCGCCGACACCCAGCGGAACCGCGAACAGCACCGCGCCGATGACGAGCCATATCGTGCCGACGATCGCCGGCAGCACGCCTTGAAAATCGTTGAGCAGCGCCACGCCGTTCATCACGAACGGAACTGAGAACGGCAGCCCGAAGGTGATGCCGAACAGGGTCACGTCCGGGCCGGATCCGAGTTCGGCGCCGGTCAGCAGCCCCGGAATCCCCTTCGTCGTCGTGAACGCGACCAGCACGAACAGCACGCCGACGATGGAGCTCGCGTTCAGGTAGATCAACACGTAAGCGCCCATGTGTCGGCCGCGGGCGCCGAACCCACCGTACGCCTTCGCGGCGGCCCAGCCAGAGAGGAGCGCCGCGAGCAGCGTCGCCGTCGGAATGACGAACTCGGCGGTGAACGAGGCCTGCTGTTCGAAGCGCAGCTCCCACACCCAGGCGGGGCCGATCGTTCCGGTCACGAAGACGAGCCCCGTCAGCAGGGTGAGGGCACCTGCCGGGAGCGTTGAGCCGATATCCTCCGGGGGGAGCGCGGTCAACGCGAACGCACCGGCACCCGTGAGCAGAGCAACGGATAGCCAGGCCAGCCCGCTGAGCCCGAACGTCTGGGAGGCCACTAGTCCCCCGACGGTGAACCAGACGCCAGAGAAGACCGCCGCCGCGACGAGGCCTGCGCTCGGGCTCGGTTGGGTCTCAACGTAGTCCAGGTACGAGCCGACGCCGAAGACAATCACCGACCCGCCCAGTGTCACGAGGATCAGCCCGAGCAGCGTGACGATCGGCACGCCGGCGACCGGGTCGCTGATGGTGACGATCTCGAACAGCGCGGCCAGCGAGAGGGCGAACAACAGCGCCGCAAGCGCAACCGCACCTGCCGCGACTGCGTTCGTCTGTGAGGTGTCACCCGTGATGAGGTTCGTCTGTGTCGCACCGGCCATCAGATATCACCTCCCAGCTTCTTGTGCATCCGCCACTCGATGTACTGTGCTCCGACGGAAATGAACAGGACCGTGATGAACAGGATGACGCCCGCGATGAACAGCGCGTCCATCTGGAGGCCGTCGGCCTCGCCGTAGTTGTTGGCGATGAGCGAGGTGAGCGTCGCCTGCCCGTAGAAAGCGTTGTACAGCGGCTTCGTCAGCTGCGGGACGCCACGCAGCATGACCGTCGCGGCCATCGTCTCGCCGATGGCCCGCCCGACGCCAAGCAGGACCGCCGCGGAAACACCCGAGAACGCCGCCGGCAGCGTAATGGAGGTCATCGTCTGCCAGTCAGTAGTTCCCATCGCGAGCGAGCCGCTCTTCATCGACTCGGGGACGCTCGAGAGGGCATCCTCGGCCACCGAGACGACCGTCGGCAGCGCCATCAACCCGACGACGATGCCCACGAAAAGGTACGACCCTTGGCCGGTGGTCCGGAACTGATCCGCCGCCCACGGGCTCAGGATGGTGAACCCGATGAACCCGTAGACGATGGATGGGATGCCGGCGAGGATCTCCACGCCCGGCTTGATTACCTCGCGGACGGTCGGCGGGGCGATCTCCGCGAGGAACAGTGCCGCGGCAATCCCAAGCGGCGCGGCGACGGCCGTCGCGATGGTCGTCACCATCACCGTCCCGTGGATCATCGGCACCATGGAGTACCTGATCGGCGGGGAGACCGCGTCCCACTGCGTCTGCGTGAACAGTCGCAGCCCCGGAACGGTGACACCGAACACCGTCGTGCTCTCGTACTGAATGACGGGGATCGACTCGACGAAGATGAACACCGTGATCAATAGCAGTATCAGGATCGTCGAGACCATCATCGAGAACGTCAGTACCTTCGCCGTCAGTCCCTGGTAGCGTATCCAGCCGTACCCCGCGCTGGTGAGGAAGACGCCGAACGGAACGATCGTCAGCGGTGAGACCGCGAGGAACCCGGCGACCGACGCCAGCAGCGAAATGACCGTCACGCCGACCGTCACCAGTGCCGCCGGTTCGGTTTCGTCGACGAAATCGCGGAGCTGTCGGCGGCGCCGCGCCAGCGCGCCCGTCTCGGCGGTCGCCTCGTTCGATGTACGTGCCATGATATAGGTATGAGATGAATCAGGAGGTCAGGAGCTCCTTACCCCGTCAGCGGGCGCGACTCAGGCCTGCTCCGGCAGCTTTTCGGCCTCGGCCTCGATATCCTTCGTCGGAAGCGGGATGTAGTTATTCTGCTCGACGAAGACGATCTGTCCAAAGTCGGTCAGGAACATATTGAGGAAGGCACCCTCACGCAGATCCGTCCCACTGGGGGTGTCTTCCGTGATCTTAGTGTACATGTGGAGGTCGCGGTTCAGCGGGTAAGCGCTGTCGAAGATGGTGTTCTCCGCGTCCTTATCCGGCTCGAATACCGTCCCCTCGAAGTCGATCGCGATCGGCTGGACCGAGTCGCTCACGAACGCCAGCGCCATGTACGCGATGGCCCCGTCGTTGTTCGCGACGGCCTCGGCGACCTGCTGGTTCTGGCCGAACCGGGAGTTGACGCCCGGCATCGGGGCGTCGGCACCGCCGAGCATGTTGAGGCGGAACGACGTGTCCGTCCCCGAGCCCTCCGCACGCCCGATAACGAAGATTTCCTGGTCCGGGCCGCCGACCTCGGACCAGTTGGTGATTTCGTCCTGGTAGATCTGCCGGACCTGTTCGCCGGTGAGCTGCGTGACGCCGGCATCGTAGATGTCGCTGCTGACCACGACCGGCTGGCCGTCACGACCCACGACGTGGTCGACGAACTGCTCTTCGGCCTCGGAGTCGCTGAGTCCCAGTTCGGCAGTAATCGGACCTGAGGAGTTGCCGATGTCGACCAGTCCGTCGCGGACCGCCTTACAGCCCGTACCTGAGTGGCTCAGGCTGACGGTCGCGTTGTACGCCGGGTCCGAGCGCTGTCCCGTCTCCTCGAAGCCGTACAGCCCTGCGAAGTAGTCGGCGAGGTTCTTGTCGGTCTGGAGTTCGCTCCAGCCGGGAACCGTGCTCTCGTCGTTCGAGCCCCAGTACTCGCCGTCGCTCGGCGGCGCGTTGGCGTTCCAGTAGGAGGCCCCCTTGTTCGAGATTGGGTACACCGTCGAGGATCCCTCGGCGGTGAGCAGCTCGGTGTTCATCCCATCATCACTACTCTCGCCATCGCTGCTGCCACCGCCACCTCCGCTCGCCTCGTTGCTACCTCCGTCGCTCGTACAGCCAGCCAGCCCTGCCGCCCCGATCGCGCTTGAGCTGACGAGGAACTTCCGCCGTGATACGTCGGTCCCGGACGTTGTGCCGTCGGACATCACCAGAAAGGACTCCGAATCAGAGTAAAACGGTTTATAATACCGCTATGCCGCCGTATACGTCGGTTCAGAGCCGATGGGTCTAACCTGTTCGGCTCGGTCCACCTTCGGTTCCCTCACCAGGGATATATATCCGACCGGAGGGCCTCCGAGAGGGGTTGTCCCGAACGAACGGCTCTGACGGAAGGTATACGGGCCGTGCTGGGGAACTCGTTCCCATGAGCGAGAACGAGCTCGTCGGCCAGCCTGTCGAGGAGGTGGTCGCGACAGTCGTCGACCGGGACGACTGCGACCCCGAGACGGTCCGGGAGGCGCTCGACCCGGTCACCGATGGCGACGTCGTCACCGAAGCCGCCCTGGAATCGACGGTCTCCGACACGTCCAAGCTCGTCGCGACGGCCGAAACCCGCGTCGAACTCGCCGGCATCGCGTACGAGGACGCCACGGCGACGGCCGCGCCGGTCGATGATCTCGATGTCGTGGCGACGAGGCTCGAATCGTACGAGAAGCGACTACAGTCGGTCGAGGACCGGGCAGCCACTCTCGGTGATGAGCTCCCGACCGACAAGCGATTCGACGAATCCGGGGCGGTGTACGACACGGCGGTCGCGCTCCGTGAGGTTGCCGTAGCTGCACAGAACCTCGCCCGGACGGCTGACGACCTCTCGTTCGACCTCGAAGAGTTCGAATCGTGGATCGAGCGCCCAAACCGGCGATACGACGAGGTCGAGTCGGACATCGACCTCATTGAAGAGTCGCTTGCCGATCTGTCAACTGCGGTCGATGCGCTGCCGGCTGAAAACGACGCTCCCGCGGCGGACTGGGCGGACGCGACGATGCGGGCACACGTCCTAACCCTGCTGGCCTCCGATCTCCGTGCCGAGCTGACCGCGCTCCGCCGCTGGGCCGACCGCGAGGACGGCGCCATCCGGGACGGGCTTGCAGGACGGATCGATTCGGTTGAACGACAGTCTTCAGAGTTGTCTGCACGACTGGATCGCCAAGCCGATCCCTCGTGGCGTGACCGGTTCGGCGACGACGTCGCCGCGTTCGTCGACGCGGTGGCGGAGGTCGAACCACCGGTCGATTGGGCGCAGGTGGAAGCGACGTTAGATGAGCATCGCGCGGACGCGTTCGAGGGCCGCTAAACCCACTCGGGGCGTGTGACGCTCGTGTTCCCGACGTCCGAGATGTCGTGCGTGATCTCGACGCGAACCGGGTCCCCCTCGACCGTCGAGTCGTACCGAACCCGAAGCGACCGGATCAGTCCCGACTCCGTGACCGTTAGGCTGGCGGTCACGTTCCGGGGCTCACGGACGGAGAGCGGCACCACCGTCGTCGAGAGCGTCGGCGGGGCGACGACGTGGATGACGACGCCGTCAGCGGTCGGCTCAACGCGATAGTCGGTCCCGTCGAGCAGCTGTGCTCGGAGTACCGTCCAGCGGCTGAAGTGGCTGGGCGGCGACGGGAACTCGCCCTGCTCGATCCGGTTGCCCGCACCGTCGAACGTACGGACGAATGCCGTCGAGCCGTTGGTCCAGAGCTCGCTGCGGGAGAGCGTCGGGGAGAGTGGCCCGGTGCTGTTGATGTCGACGCGTTCAAACGTTGGGAACCCGCCGGCGGCGGTTAGCCGCTCCCGCTCGATGCGCGTCGTCCAGTCCGGTCCCTCGATGACGACCCTCCGTGTTACCCGGTGGCTCGTTCGGTTTCGTTGCGCCGTGTCGGCAGCCAGTAGCTGCTCGCGGTTCACCACGACCGGTCCTTCCTCCTGGACCGAGACCCCCGGCACGAGCTCCGTGTCCTCGGGGATCGACGCCGGCGTCAGCGTCTCGGTCGGTGTCGTGCCGTCCGTGCCAGCGAGCCCGCCACACCCCGACAGGAGAACGATCAAAAGTAGCAGGATAGCAGGCCCGTACCGTGGCATCGACTGTCGATAGGCGGATGATTGGGTTAGGTTTTACCGTCGTTATACGCACAGGATTCAGTGTGAGCCTTTTCAATTCAATTTCTTATGAACTAGCCGGGATTTAGCACGCTAAACCAGGTATCGGTACGGAATTCAAGTAGGTTCTGGAGTAACCTCAACAAAGCCAGAGAAGACTATTTTTTTACAAGAGCAGTTCCAATTCGTCTCTCCGTCGGTTCAGCGAGGTACGGTTCAATCGCCGAATAATCCGACCATCCTCCGACGGCCATCATCGTCCGGACGTCGACCTGTCGTTCGACGAGATGATACGTGGCCCACGATCGCCGGAGGTCGTGACTCGACACCTGCTGCCATCGCTTCGGTCGATCCGCTTTCTCGGCAATCTCGGCAGCAGCCTCCTTCACCCACCGACGAACGCTCGACTTTGAGACATCAACCCACGACTCCCCGGTCTCTCGGCCACGTTCTCGTGAGAACCGTCGCACGTTCGCTTCCACGTCTTCGGGCATCCACACGTCACGCAACTTCGGCTCGCCGCCGCTGGTGTTCTTCCCACGAACCTCGAGGAACCAACAGTCACCTTTCTCCGACCAGCGAAGCTCTGCATCGTCGGGATAATTCACTTCGTCGGCACGGAGCCCACATCTGCCCATCAACTGCACTGCGATCTCCCGCTCCCAATCGGAGCGAGCAGCTGCGTCTTCGAGCCTGCTCAATTCATCGCGATCCAGCCAGCACTTCGTCACACTCCCCGAGTCATCGACGCGAACCATACACGGATTCACAAGGCAACGCGTCTAGTTCTTTCGATGGATCGTCCCGGTACGGCGGGAAATGCAGCGGTTCGAGAGAGAATGTGAGCGAGTTGTCCCACAACTCGCTCATCGCTAACACGGTTGCCTCGACCGAGATATTTCCAGCCGGGATGAAGCGGTTGCTGAAGACAGAGGCTGTATGCAGCACCGGATATCGGTGTGGTACTCGTTCAGATTTCGATAGAATGCTCTGGCGTAGTGAACGAGAGTCCGACGACGAGGCTTCCTATCGGCTTGATGGAGATCGTGATGTGTGCGCCGCTCCAGTCTTAGTTGACGGCCTTGGAGAGTTCGGCACCCGCCTTGAACTTGACCACGTTCTTCGCCGCGATCTGGATCTCCTTGCCCGTCTGGGGATTCCGACCTGTCCGTGCAGATCGCTTCGAGATACTGAACGAACCGAATCCGTCGCTCACCGACAGCCTGTCACCCTTCTTGAGGGCCTTCGTCGTCACGCTGGTGAACGCGTCCAGCGCCAGCTGTGCGTCCCTCTCCGAGAGCCTGCGCTCCGGGTCACGTCCAGATTCCCGCGCGATGGACGCCGCGTCGATTATGACATCTGCGTCCCGGCACTTGGCGCTGGCCTCGTCACCCCTGCCGGGATTGAGGTCGAGCGCAGCTGCGAACTCTGGGCACGACTCGAAGGTCACCGGCGAGTCAGCCGGGCGCCCGCTTTTCCACTGCGGATTCCGGCCCGTCCGGGCGGAGCGCTTGGAGATACTGAATGAGCCGAACCCGACCAGTACGGCACTATCGCCATTGTTCAGGGCCCTTGTCGTCGCCTTGGTGAACCCTTCAAGCGCCCGCTTACTGTCCGCCTTCGAGAGCCCTGCGTGGCTCGCCATTGCCTCGATCAACTCCGCTTTGTTCATCGCCGCCGCTGTTCCCGGGATCGCTCCCAGCCCCAACCCAATGACTACCGCTCCGGTACCGGCGGTCTGGAGTAGGCTCCGGCGAGATACAGCTGTCAGGCCATTGGGACTTTTCATTATAGATAATCATAATAATCTACGCATATGTTATATATAACCTTTGCGTAGGCGCAGAACAGTTACTGGCAGGAGTCGGGGAGTGTTCGAATCGGCATGGTAGCCCCCCGACGGTATGCACCGATCCAGTTTACAGATCGCGCCCACTCACTCGTGACCGACTCGCGCCCTGTATCGACCGAAACCGTCGACGGATGAGCGCCCCTGCTGAGCCGTGTCACAGCGGCCCACCCGCTACTCAGCCGGTCGATAAACAAAGGCGCCGCTCACCGGCTCGTGCTCAACGCGGAGCACATCGCCTGGCTCAATGCCAGCGTCGAGTGCCGTGGCTTTCGGTAGGGATAACCGGAGCCCGTTCTCCGTGCTTCCTGACACTGTTGCGAAGCCAATTAGCGTTCGCTGCGGTTGCTCGTCATCGTCTGCGCCACCAATCTCACTCGGCATACAGGCGTCCTACCAGGCCTGGCCTCCTAATTATCGCGGTCCTGCAGGCTTGTCGTCGACAGCCAGCCGCACACCGACTGCTTCCGGGAGGAGTACCCAGCGGTTCGTTACCCGATAGGCGACACGTGCAAGCGAAGCGGGCAGGTACCCCCGATCCCCCGAACACATGCTCACAATCGCGACCCGGTCGCAGCGAGCCGGCAGGTCGAGCGAGCAGCCAGCGAGGCGAGCGGGGGAATATGCGGGTCACCCGACAGCGACACGCGAGCGACGCGAGCGGGCAAATAGCGAGCGGCGGCAGCGAGCGAAGCAGGAAGAAACCGAGTGGGCGAAGCGGAAGCGAGCCCCTACTCAGCGAATCCGAGCCCGGTGGTACGCGGTGCCGGCGACTCTCTTCGCATGGCTGTGAGCGACACCGGCCGCGCTCGCTTCCCACCGGTACAAGCGAGCAACCTGTCGGGACAGCCGAGCAATTCGGGCCCGCTTGTGCGGCCGCTGAACACTCGAATGCCGTGCTCGCTGAGCGAACACCAAAGCGAAGCGAGCCCGCTGGTACACCACCGCCGCCGAAGCCGACCGAACCGCGCTACTCTCCGAACGCCCGGCTGTTGACCCGCTGGGGCGAAGCATGAGTATCTCGGAGGGGCAGCTTTGAACGACACGCGATCCGTAGTGCGGCCCCGACAGAAGACCCGTATAAGCAGACGGTCGATCGAATTCAGATAGACCCTCGAGGTTGTATTTCGGTTCGTCGGAGTCGTGGACAGGTGCTACATCAACCGCGTCGTCGCTCGCCCGTATGTGAACGGGTGCGGATGTAGCTCCTGATCGCGCTCGCCCTGGAGGTATCGCTCCCCGTCGCCTGTGATATGGTAGAGGTCAAAGTCGTCGTCAGAGGGTGCGACGAGCTCTGCATCGGCAAGGAACCGTAGCCGGAGGCGGGTTTCCCGATATGATAGGTAGACTGCCGGGCTGGCAGCGAGTCGGCGCGGATGCGTCCAGCCTTCTCCCGCCAGTTCCTCGAGGAGTCGTTCGTCGGCGGCCGTCATCCATTCCGCGTTCAGTCGAATCGACATCGTTCACCCAGACCCGTTCTCCGTCGCGCTCGGTTCGATGCCCGGTTCTCCGTCCGCTGTTGCCCCCGTCGCTGGGTCATCGGGACGATCTTCAGCCGTGTCGAGTTCGCCGTCGAGATACGCCTTGCCACGCTCCGTGATCTGGTAGACCCCGTTACCGACATTGACAGCGAGGCCATGATCTACCAGCTTCAGTAGCCTCTGATTGATGTATGGCCGTTTGTATCTTACAAAACCGCTGTCAGCCATTTGGGTTGGAGTTCCCGTGTCAAACTCTCGTAGATACTCAAGTATTCGGTCGTCGGCAAGAGTCATCCAGCGCCCGCTGTGCCTCATCGAATCACAAATCCAACTCTCTACTTCTATTTCCGTCGATAAAGCTTACTGAGTAACTTCGAGTTATAATAGATTTGTTAGAGTAAGATATAATAACTTTCCGTATATTGTGGAACCTACGGAAGTCACTCACGCCGAAGGTTCGGCCTCGTAGAAAGCCCGGCAGCGCCCTAACGCCGCCGGGGTTTCGCCCGACGACGCGAGGCCGGCGGGCGCGTGTGGTTTCCTCCGACGATGATGACTGAGTCAACCACTGCGGGCGAGGCCCGCACGGACGGAGACGAACCGCCGAATCAAAAGCTCGCCGACCTCTCGAAGTTTCAGCTCCGCATTCTCGCAGTCCTCGCGGCTGATGGTGGGGCCCCGAAGGGTCTCGCGATCAAGGAGCGGCTGAAAGAGTACTACGACGCGGAGGTCAACCACGGGCAGCTCTACCCGAATCTCGACGATCTCGTCAATGCCGGGCTCGTCGAGAAGGGGACGAAGGACCGCCGGACGAACGCATACGGTATCAGTGACACCGGCCGCGACGCCTTGCAGACAGAGGTTGCGTGGCTCGTCGCCCGGACGCCCAGCATCGAAGAGGGCGATATGTGATGTGCAGGGATATCGACCACTGCACGCGTCAGCTCGCGGCTATTCTCGACGATATAGAAATCGCCACACGCATCGAACCTGACCAGAGGCCCCAACAGACCATCGCCGTTGCGCTCGTCAATACAACGTCACGGGCTACCCGTGCGGATCTAATCCAAGCACTCGAACGTCGTGGTTTTATTGTCGTCTCAACACCGCAAGAGTCGCCAATCCGCGTCGATGCAACTGCCGGCACTACACCAATCTCCGACGATAGAGCGGTCCAAGAGACGCTACAAGGTGACTCGGAGGTTGATACCCCGTGACGGACCTCGAATCACTCTCGCCAGCGCGTGCGGTCCAAATGTATCTCGACGCGAACCCGAACGGCTCTACGGAGGCGACATTAGAGGGGCAGAAGTACCGGCTCAAGGCGTTCACTGATTGGTGCGAGGAGGAAGGGATCGAGGACCTGGCCGAGTTGTCCGGCCGCGACCTGTATCAGTACCGTATCTGGCGACAGGAGGGACGCGGCGAGGGGCGTGGCGAGATTAAGACAGTCACGCTCCGTGGCCAGCTTGCGACTCTCCGGACATTTCTTCAGTTCTGTGGCGATATCGAGGCCGTCCCACCAGACCTGTTTGACACGGTCTCGTTGCCGAATGTCTCCGGTGACGACGACGTGAGTGAGACGACGTTCGAACCGGACCGCGTCATGCAGACGCTGGAGTACCTCGAAACCTACAACTACGCCAGCCGCGCGCACGTTGCGCTCCTCCTCCTGTGGCGGACCGGTTGCCGGTCGGGCGGCCTCCGAGCGCTCGATCTTCGGGACATGGACCTCGAGGGGAACCATCCGAAGCTTGACGGTCCGGCAGTCCACTTTGTGCATCGCCCGGACTCCGGAACGCCGTTAAAAAACAAGGACAACGGTGGGACGCGGTGGAACCGGATCGATCAGTACACGGCGGGCGTAATCCGTGATTACATCGAGGGGCCACGGAAAGATGTCCTCGACGACAACGGACGACGGCCGCTTTTGACCACGTCGAACGGCCGGCCAGCGGGCTCGACGATTCGCGATATGCTGTATCGCGTTAGTCGACCATGCTGGATCGGCGTCGAGTGTCCTCACGACCGAGATCCGGAGACGTGTGAGGCGACGCAACAAGAGAAGATGTCGAAGTGCCCATCTGCTCGGTCTCCCCACGATGTCCGCTCCGGGCGCGTGACATACCTTCGGCGTGAGGACGTTCCACGCCGAGTCGTGAAGGATGAGCTGAACGCGAGCGAGGACATCCTCGATAAGCACTACGACCGCAGGTCGGAGCGAGAGAAAGCCGAGCAGCGTTCTGAACACCTTCCAGATATCTGACCATGGCTGTTACACATGGAGCCGTGGCGACGGCCGCGGGGTCAGGGACCGACAGGGCCCATCCGCTATCCGGTCGATACTGTGCCGCCCACCACTTCGGCGTACGCGACCCGACCCACAGATTCCGAGCGACACCCCCGGCGGACTCCTGTACAAACCGAATCGGCAGTGCGATAGCACCGCGAACCGGATCGAGTGGTCGAACCGATGACCGGTAGACGAAACAGACAGTGCCGTGCGGGCCGAGCGTGGGGCCACGAAACTTATCCTCCATCGACTATCGGTCCGGGATATGGTCTCGTTCGGGCTCCTCCTTGTGGGGCTCGTCCTGTCGTTCTTCGGGTTCGGAGCGGCTTGGAACGCCCGCGAGGTCGCCCGCAAGGACGAACAGTACGACGCGATCGGAAGCAAACGGGGGTGGCTCGACGCGGAGCCGGCCGAGTGGAAGGTGTCGTTCGTACGGATCTCCTGGGCGGTCGTCGGGGTCGTCGGCCTAGCTCTCGTCGTCGCCGGCTTGGCAACGTGACGAAAACGGGTTCCGGCGGGAGAACCAGCCGTGTAGCCGTCACTCCGCCGCAGCGGACCGAACCGTCTCTACGACCTCGAGATTGTCGTCGACCGTGAGCGCGAGCCGGTCGCCGCCGGCTTCGAAGATGTACTCTGCCCGGAGCGGGTTGGTCTCGTGGACCCGCTCCTCGTACGCCCCGTGCGCAGTCTCGACGCGGGGAACGGCGTCGGGGTTCACCGGGTTGCGGCCGGCGGCGGTGAGCAGCGCGAGCAGGTCGGTGTTCGCGGCCAGCGCATTCACGGGCTCCCCGCCGGCCGCGAAGATGCAGTTGGTGCATTCCGTATGGACCGAAACCGCGTAGCGGCCCTCGCAGGTCGAGCAGAGCCCGTCGTCCGTGTCGTGGTCGGAACAGACGGAGTGGCTCCACTCGACGGTGGCCGAACAGCGCGGACAGATGCCGCTCGAGAGCGTCAACACCTCGAGGGTCCCCCACACCCACGAGGCCTCCAACACCTCGTCGGGGGTTCGGTTCTGTACCCCTGCCGGCGGGAACGGGTTCCGGCCGAGATACCCCTCGACGGGGCGGGCGGTGCCGTCCTCGCGGCCGACGGTGCCGTATCGCCCGTCGCAGTCGCGACAGAAGTGCTCGACTCCTCCCGTGCCGTAGCGAATCTCTACCGTCCCGTCGCAGTACGGACACGACGCGTCGACCTCGGTGCGCGGGAACTCCGGCGACTCCGTGACGCTTCCAGAGAGCACCGCCTCGACGACGCGCTGGCCGGCCCGAGTGAGCCGGTAGCCGTCGTCGCGCTCGACGAAGTGGTCGACCATCCGGTCGAGGTGGTAGTTGAACTGACTCGAGTCGTCGATGTCGATGCGGTCGTACAGCTCGGAGAAACTGAGGGGTGGGTCGGCGTCCCCGAGCGCGCGGAGGATGTCGATTCGCGTCTCGTTGCCGAGCGCGCTGAACGCGTCGTCCGGTGCGAGCCGCTCGCCCGTCGCCGTGTCGTCGGTCATACTTCGGTCACGGGCTCCACGCAGTAAGCTCTAGGCTGGACGATGTTTTTGTATCGGAGGTTACGTGACCGAGGTTCAGTAATCGGCGGCGGGAAACCATCACCCGGAGTAGAGTTGACCCGAGTCGAGCGTGGCGTATACGACCGCTTATCTGTCTGCGGGGAGTTGCTAGCCGTAATGAGTGAGGACAGCGGGCGAAAGCCCCTTCGGATGCCCGACGACGACCAGCTGTTCGGCGTCGTGACGAACATGCTCGGCGGCGGGCGCGTGCGAGTGCGGTGTCAGGACGGCAAAGAGCGGATGGGACGCATCCCCGGCCGAATGCGGTTCCGGACGTGGATCAACGAGGGCGACGTCGTCATCATCGAGCCGTGGGACTGGCAGGACGAGAAGGGCGACATCGAGTGGCGCTACGACGAGCAGGACGCCGCGCAGCTCCGCGACGAAGGACACATCGACTGACGCGGCCGTCGGAGCGGGTCGCGCCACCCTCGCGTCATCTCACGACGTGAATCGGTCGTCGTCGAACTCCTCTAACACCCACTCCAGCTCCTCGATCGCCCGCAGGATCGCGACCTCCGTCTCGTCTTCCATCTGTGAGACCGGGGGGTCGTGCTTGTCGTACTCCGCCTCCAGTGCCGCGATCCGGTCGCGGATCTCCTCCTCCGTTCGCATACGCGTCACATCGGGCGCGACACCTTCAGCGTACCGACGCACTCGCCGTAGCGCCTACCTGCCGTGAGCGCGTACGGGTCGTATGACCGATCCGGAGTCGACACCGCGAACGGACGAGGAGTGGCGGGAGCTTCTGACTGACGAGGAGTACCGCGTGCTCCGCGAACAGGGGACGGAGGCGAAGTTCACCGGCGAGTATATCGGGAAAGACGACGACGGTGCCTACCGATGTGCCGGCTGCGGTGCCGTCCTGTTCGACGCGGACACGAAGTTCGACACCGAAGGGTCCGGCTGGCCCTCCTTCTACGACGCGGCCAACGATGCCATCGAGTTCCGCAAGGACCGTTCACACGGGATGGTCCGCACGGAAGTCGTCTGTGCCGCCTGCGAGGGCCACCTCGGTCACGTTTTCGACGACGGCCCCGATCCAACCGGGAAGCGCTACTGTATCAACTCCGTCGCGATCGACTTCGACCCGGACGAGTAGCCCTCACCAGCGTCGGAGTGCGCCGGCCCCGTGCCGGGAAACGAGCACCGCGACGAACACCGTAACCGCGGAGAGCGCGGCCGCGCCGCCGGCGTAGAACACCCATTCCATCCCGACGCCAGTCATCAGGTAGCCGCCGAGGAACGGCGCGGCGACCGAGCCGGGTCGCCAGACGAACTCGCGGATGCCGAACGACGACGCGACGCCTCCGCCCTCGGTTCGCTCCCCTTCGTCGGCGAACAGCGCCATGCTCGCCGGCTCGCGGAAGGCGTCCGTCGCGCCGAGCAGCGCGTTGCAGAGCACGAGCGGGAGGAACGCAACGGTAAGCGAGCCGAGCCCCGCGACGGCTGGCGAGACGCCCGCCGCGCGGACGACCCCGATGTCGGCGAGCCACGCGGCGCCGGGGAGGCCGGGCGGGAGGCCGAGCGCGGTGCCGACGGCCGGACTCGCGGGGACCGCGAGCGCGACGAGGCCGTAGCCGGTGCCGCCGAGCGCGACGAACGCCGACCGGCCGAACCGGTCCGAGAGCCGGCCGGTGTACGGCTGACACGCCATGTTCGCCGCCTTCTCCGCAGTGATGACGACCGCGACGGCGACGGGGGCGTACGCGAGCCCACCCTGTGCAGCCTCGACGCCGGCGTAGATAGGTACCCACGTCCGGACGAGCGTGACCGCGACGGCGTACTGCCCGCGGAACGTCGCGAGCGTCCGGAGCCGCTCGTTGAACGTCAGCGACGTGAACGGGAACCCTTCGATGCGGATCGGGTCCGGCCGGACGACGCCGACGACGGCAACGAGCGCGACGACGAGCAGCCCGACCAGCAGGGCGTACACCGCGGTGAAGCCGTAGAGCTCGTATATCGCGCCGACGGAGAGCGCGCCGACGATGCCGGAGGCGAGCCGCGCCGCGTTCGCCTTCCCGATGTGGTTCGCCCGCTCCCCGGTCGGGGCGAGTTCGCCGACGAGCGACAGCGACAGCAGCGAGGCCCCGGTGGCGGCGAACCCCTGGATGCTCCGCGCGCCGACGAACCCCCACGAGCCATCGACGAACGCGAACGCGACGTACGACAGCGCCGCGAGGCCGACCGCCACTGCGAGGGCTGTCCGCTTGTCCCCGGCGTCGCCACCCCACGCGAACGGGACGATGGCGACCGTCGAGGCGAGCGTGAACGCCGAGGTGTAGAGTCCGATGACGAGACCGGACGGGTCGTAGAGGCTGATGTACGTCGGGAGCAGCGTCACGAGCGCCGCGAGCCCGAACCCACCGGCGAAGCGGACGAAGTACAGCGAGAAAAACTGAAGCCGGTCGTGGGACACGCCGGGCGTTCCGGACGCGGGGGCAAGCCCGTTGCGATGTCCGACGGCGGGGCGCCGCCGGTCCGTCGTCGGGCGCTACGCGGCGCGCGGTGACCAGACCTCCTGCACCCGGTCCATCCACGCCACGACGACGACGTGGGGCAGCGTCAGCGCGGCGATGAGGACGAGATACAGCCCGACGAATCCCTCGACCGTGGTCGGCGGCCGCGGGACGAGCAGATACAGCGCGACGAGGAAACCGAGCGACACGAGCGTCAGCGGCGCGGCCTGCCGCGCGAACCGCCCGAGAGCGACCCCGACGTCGTCGCGAGACAGCGCGTCGACGGCGGGTGGGTCGAGCAGCACGAGGCGTGCGACGTGGCGGGCAGCGTGCCACAGGCAGAAGTACGTCCCCACGGCGAGGATCGGTGGAACGGTCGAGAAGAAGCCGCCGAGCAGTAGGGTCTCGCCGACGTCGCGCCGGAACCCGCCCGACCCGGAGCGGCGCAGGTAGCCGAGCGCGAGGTGGGCAGCGACGAGGAGCGTGAACCCGACGGCGACGGCCACCCGCACTCGGGGCGCGAACGCGGATGCGAGCAGGTCGGTGTTTCCGAAGAACGGCGCAACGACCGCTTCGGCGACCCGGCGGTACTGCTCCGGGAACGCGACGAGCGGGACGAGCATCGGGAAGCCGCCGCGGACGACCGCCGCGAGCACGCGCTGGGGGCGGCTTCGGAGATGGTCCCCACCCGCGAGCGCGACGAGCGCGTGAACGTCACCCTGTCCCCAGTGGGCGAGCGTCAGGAGAACGAAGCCGACGAAGCAGGCCGCTGGCGCGAGGAACCAACCCGCGGCGTAGCCACCACCGAGGACGGCATAGAGGAGGCCGACGGCCGCGAGCGAGCGACGGGTCGCCGGCTCGCCGCGAAGCCGCGACGGGACGAGGTGGTCGAGCGCACCGTGCGGGAGGCCGACGAGGACGACGGACAGCGCGAGCGGGAGATACTGCGCCCACAGCGGGACGACGGGGTCGAAGACGAAGACGGCAGCGAGCAGTCCGCAGGCCAGCCAGCCCGGCGCGAGCGCCCACGCGCGGACGGTATCGCGTGCCGTCGCAGGGGGGAAAAGCGTCGGCGAACTCACGGTTCGGGTGCCGGCGTCGGCTCCTCGGCCGGCACGTCGACGTCGAGCCGTTCGGTGAGCCACAGCCACAGCACGAGCCCCTGCACGACGAAGAGGTTCGTGACGAGGAAGAACAGCGCCTCCTCAAGCGGGAGCCCGGCGAACGCGATGCCCGTCGTGTACGTCGGCGACAGCTTCCAGATGCCGACAGCGATGGCGACGGTGTCGGCCGCACAGAGATACAGCGTCGGGAGGCCGACACCGACGAGCACCGTCCGCCACCGCTCGACGAGATACGGCCAGCCGAACGCCCACTGGATCGCGAGGACGGGACCGGCCCAGCCGAGTAGCGCACCGAGGTACGTCGTCGTGCCGCCACGGAGATACAGCGCCCCGCCGACGACCCCGACCACGAGCCCCGCGAGCGCGCCGACGGCCCGTGTCGACGGCGCGACCGCAAGCGGGCGATCGGACGGGGTCGTGAACTGATACAGCCACAGCGCGGTGACGGCCGGCTGGACGGCGATGAACAGCAGTTCCTCGTACGGAACCCCCCACAGCCGCGCGCGGACGACCCCGTCCCCGTACGACCACACCCCACGACCGATGAGAAGCACCTCCCATGGGATCGTGTACGCGAGCGCGACCGCCACGAGAATCCCGATGCCAGCCCACTGCACCCGCGCCCGTGGAAGACGCAGCCGTCGGATGGAGACGGCGACGACGAGCGCGAACAGCAAGGGTGCGAGGAAGACGACGTGGAACCCCAGATAGCTCAGCGCGGCCATGCGGCTACTCGGTGTCGTAGCGGTAAAAGTTCGGGTGCGGTTCGGATGCGGTGGAGCGAAGGGCGGGCGGCCGTACCGAAGTCACCCGCCGCGACTCCCGCTCACGTCACAGTCGTCAGTCGGCCGCTGCCGCGCTCTCGGACACCGCGTCGAGGACGTTCCGGCTCCGAAGCAGGATGAAGCCGAAGCCGACCTTCGCGGCGAGGTCGAGGATCGCGAACAGCGCAGTCTCCGTCGTCAGGCCGATGATCTCGAGTGTGGACTCAGTCCCGATGATCCACACGATCGGATACGCCGTCCACAGCACGATTACGATGTTGCGAAGCGTCGAGAACGTCGCCGCGACGTCGCCCGAACGCTTCGCTGCCTGCTGGCTCAGCGTGGAGACGAGGAAGTACAGCAGGGCGATGAAGAAGCCACAGCTGATTCCCCACCACGCGATGCGGTAGGCCGCCCCCTCGGTCGCGAGCGCGCCGGCGAGACCGGTAACGATCATCGCGACGTCGAGGCCGATGAGCGTCGCGATGGTGTTGCGGTCCGCGCCGGCGAGCAGCGCGAGGTCAAGCAGCAGGAGTGGCGTCGTGAACAGCCAGTCCGCGTACCGGGCCCAGTATATCTCGAGGCCCTCTACCTCGATGAGACCGTAGCCCGAGGCCATGCTGAAGTACGATACTGCAGCGATGGCCGTGATGAATATCGTGATGATGTAGAACTCCTGCTTCTGTTCATTCTTCTCCCCCCATCCCATCGCGATGAACGCGAGGGTACCGAGGGCCATCCCCAGGGTCCCAATCCAGAGGATGAGGTCTTGCGGTGAGCTTGGTTGTACCATAGTCCACTTTCCCTTTCGGCCGGGAGGCATATAATACTCATCCTCTAAGCAGGTTAGATACGCCGGAAAATCGCCGGTGAAAGGGGGCGGGAACCCGACTACACCGGGGGTGACACGCGTGGTTAGCCGGCGAGGGAGTATTTAAATCCGGCGCGGCGGGGGGCTCACGATGGGAGTAGCCTTACCTGTCCGCGTCACCGAACGCGGCCAATGAGTCTCAGCCTCGACCCCGAACAACTGGATCGCTACTCCAGACACATCATCATGGACGGCGTCGGCCCGGAGGGGCAGGCGACCCTGCTCGACTCTCGCGTGCTGTGTCTCGGTGCCGGTGGCCTCGGCGCGCCAGTGATACAGTATCTCGCCGCGGCGGGCGTCGGGACGCTCGGTATCGCCGACGACGACGTCGTCGAGCGGTCGAACCTCCAGCGACAGGTGATTCACGCCGACGCCGACGTCGGGACGCCGAAGGTCGACTCCGCGGCGAACTACGTCGAACGGCTCAACCCGGACGTGACCGTCGAGCGCCACGAGACGCGCGTCACGGCCGAAAACGTCGAGGAGCTCGTCGAGCAGTACGACGTCGTCGTCGACGGCTCCGACAACTTCGCCACCCGGTATCTCGTCAACGACGCCTGTACGCTTGCCGGCGTCCCGTTCTCGCACGGCGCCATCCTCCGGTTCGAGGGGCAGGTGACGACGTTCGAAGCGACCGAAGGAGGGCCCTGCTACCGGTGTCTGTTCCCGGAAGCCCCCGAGCCGGGAACCGTCCCCGGCTGTGCCGAGGCGGGCGTTCTCGGCGTCCTCCCCGGCGTCATCGGCACGATACAGGCGACAGAGGCCATCAAGCTCCTGCTCGACCACGGCGAGACGCTCGACGGCCGGTTCGTCTTCTACGACGCCGCGGACATGACCTTCGAGGAGATACCGCTGGAGCCGCGCCCGGACTGTCCGGTGTGTGGCGACGGCGACACCATCGACTCCGTCCACGAGGTTGGGTACGCCGACACCTGCGCCATATAGGAGTTGCAGGGCGAAAACGGGAAGCGGAGAGACTGTGGCGAACTACACCGTCTCGTACACGCCCGCGAGGTCGGTCTCGCGAACCGTCACCGTGAGTTCGGTGCCCGGCTCCGCGCCGGACGGCGAGACGACAGTTACTGCCTCGATAGGCTCCCGTCGGAGAAACGCCCACAGCCGCGCGAACAGCGACGGCTTCCCGCCTCGTCGGCAGACGAGTAGGTGCTGTCCGTCGGCGCGCTCGCGCAGGTCGGGGTCGAGGTCGTGGTCGTCGCGGTCGTCGGGGGCGACGACGTGGAGCACCTCGACCTGAAGCGTCTCGGTCACGGTAGCTGCAGGGGGCGCGCGCGTATTGTGGTTACTCTTCGCCGTCCCCGTCCCCCGTGACGGACACCGCGAGCGGTTCGAACGCCTCCCCGGTCCAGCGCCACGCCCCGAGCGACGGCTCGCCGGCGAGCGAGACGATGGCGTACACGTAGCCGTCCCACGTCGCGCGGTCGGCGTCGGTGGCGCTCGGCCCGGCCGGCCCGTTCGGATGGGAGTGGTAGAAGCCGATGACCTCGTCGCCCGCCGACTCGACGGATTCCAACAGCGAGAGCTGCTCGGCCGGGTCGAGTTCGTAGCGCGTCTCGGGTGTCGCCGCGGCGTTGGTCGCCCGTTCGATACGTGTGACGCGGTCCGGCGGCCCGCGCTCGCCGACGAGCACGCCGACGATCTCCTCCGGGGCGCCCGCACGGGCGTGAGCGACGATGTCATCGCGCACCCCACGAGGGAGCTCCATCTCAGGCGACCCGGCGGGCGAGCGGTCGCGCGTGGTCGGCCGGGGGGGCCTCGAACGTATCGGGGTAGAGACACCACGCGAGCGCCGCCATCGTCTCGACGAGACGCGGCCCCGGTCGATTCACGAGGTGGTGGCCGTCGACCGCATACGTCCGATCCGCCTCGACCGCCGCGAGCTCGCCCCAGCCCGCTCGGTCGACGAGGTCGTCGAGGTTCTCGAACGTCTGGTCGAGGCCGAAGCCACAGGGCGCGACGACGGCGATCTCCGGGTCGTACTCGCGCACCTCGCTCCACTCGAAGGGACGGGACGCGGCGCCGGGCTCGCGGAGCCCGTACTCGCCGCCGAGCCGTTCGATCATCCCCGGCACCCAGTGCCCGGCGACCATGACGGGGTCCGTCCAATCGAAGACGGCGACGCGCTGTGGCCCACGGTCGTTCGTCGCCTCGCTGGCCCGCTCCTCGATGGTCGCGACGCGCTCGCGGAGCTCGGCGACGAGGTCTGTCGCGCGCGCCTCGCGGTCGAGCGCGCGACCGATCTGCTCGATGTCGTCGAACACGTCCGACAGCGAGTGTGGGTCCGTCGTCACGACCTCACAGTCGAGGCCGAGGTCGGCGACGGCGTCGCGGACGAGCACCTCGTCGACGGCACAGACGTCGCAGATGCCCTGCGAGACGATCACGTCGGGGTCGACCTCGGCGAGCACGTCGCGGCGAATCTCGTAGACGCCGCCCGACTCCTCGGCCGTCCGCACCTGCTCGTCGATCTCGCCGGCCGAGGCCGTCGGGTCGACGCGCGAGCGGTTCGCGTCGGGTTTCCCCGCCGCCGCGGGCGGGTAATCACACTCGTGGGAGGTCGCGACGGGGTCGACCCCGAGCGCGTAGACGATCTCGGTCGCGGACGGGAGCAGCGTGACCACGTCCGGGCTCTCTTCGGTCATGTCGTGTGGTTCGGGCGCACCGCGTGTCAATCTGACGGGGACCGCGCGTTTGCGGTTGAAATTGGGGGTGATTCCGGCCACAGTTGCAAAAACCCACTAATGGGGACACCCCGAAGGGCTCGTATGCACGGTTGGGACGGGCGAACCACGGCGGCCACCGAGGAGGTCGTGACGATGGCGTTCGACGACGGCCGGGTCGTCATCTACGACCCGACGAACCCGGAGGCGTGGCTCATGGCGGACGGGCGGTGAGCGGTCACAGGTCGTCCGGCTGGACGCCGAGCTCGAGCTCCACGGTCCGCTCCGCGCCGTCCCGGATCACGGTCAAGGCGACGACCTCGCCGGGGCTCGTCTCCAAGGCGAGATAGCTCCCCAGCTCCTCGGTCGTCGCCAGCGAGCGGTCGTCGACGGCGAGGAGGATATCCCCCCCGGCAGGAACTCGTTCGCCGTCGACGACGGCCGTCTCCTCGCTCGGGCGGAGGGTGCTCGCGGCCGGGCCGTCCTCGAGGACACGTGTCACGAGTAACCCGCGGGGCGCGTCGAGGTCGTTCGCCGTCGCCACCTCGGGTGTGACCGGTATGAACGCTGCGCCGACGAACGAGTGGTCGTACGAGCCCGTCTCGATGAGCTCGGGGACGACCCGCGTTGTCAGCGCCGCCGAGATGCCGAACGCGATGTTGTCGCCGCCGCCGGAGTTGATGACCGCGAGCACTTCCCCCTCGAGGCTCACCATCGGGCCACCGCTGTTGCCGGGGTTGACCGCCGCATCCGTCTGGATGGCGTCGGGGATAGAGAACCCAGCCGGCGACGGGATGGAGCGGTTCACGCCGCTGACGATGCCGGAAGTGACCGTGCCGCCGAGCCCGAACGGGTTGCCGATGACGACCACCTCTTGACCGACAACGGCGGGTGAGTCGGCGAACGGAAGCGGCGTCGCCGACGCCGGACGCTCCCCGACTTCGATGACGGCGAGGTCGCTGTGGGCGTCCGTACCGACGACACGCCCGACGCCCCACTCGCCGGAGGCGAACCGGACGTCAGCCCCATCGGCATCGCCGACGACGTGGGCGTTGGTGACGACGTGGTCCGCGTCGTAGACGAAGCCGGTCCCCTGGCCTCGCGGCGGGTCGACGAGGGCGACCGAGTCGGCCGTCTCGCGGTAGACGCGAGAGTACGGGCTGTCGGCTTCGTCCCCCTCGTCGGACGGCGTCTCCGTCCCGGTCGCTGTCGTCGTTGCGTCGGTGTCCGTTCGCGTCGCCGTCGCGTCGTCTCCGGCGTCGGCACCGAACGTGCAGCCGGCGAGCGCCGTCGCCAGCGCGGCCCCGCCGAGTTCGAGCACCCGGCGCCTGTCGTACCCCTCCTCGGTCATGGCTGCCGTAGGGGCGGCGGCCCGATGTATGTTAGCACTCCGGCGGGCGAGCGGCTGAAGTGTCGCGGCGCCCATCTTCGGGTGATGAGTGATTCGCAGTCCGGCCCGCTCGGCCCGGACCGGCCGGACGCCGACCAGCCGTTCCGCGTCGACGCGCCGTTCGACCCCGCCGGCGACCAACCCGACGCCATCGAACAGCTCGTGGATGGGTTCGGCGCCGGGATGGAGAAACAGACCCTGCTCGGGGTGACAGGCTCCGGGAAGACGAACACCGTCTCGTGGACCGTCGAGGAGCTCCAGCAGCCGACGCTGGTCATCGCGCACAACAAGACGCTCGCCGCACAGCTGTACGAGGAGTTCCGGGAGCTGTTCCCGGACAACGCCGTCGAGTACTTCGTCTCCTACTACGACTACTACCAGCCGGAGGCGTACGTGGAGCAGACGGACACGTTCATCGACAAGGAGATGTCTATCAACGAGGAGATCGACCGGCTGCGCCACTCGGCGACCCGGTCGCTTCTGACCCGCGACGACGTCATCGTCGTCGCCTCCGTCTCGGCCATCTACGGGCTCGGCGACCCGGCCAACTACACGGAGATGGCGCTCCGCCTGGAGCAGGGCCAGCGCATCGACCGCGACGAGCTGCTCGCCGAGCTCGTCGACCTGAACTACGAGCGCAACGACGTGGACTTCCATCAGGGGACGTTCCGCGTGCGCGGCGACACGGTCGAGATATTCCCGATGTACGGCCGCTACGCGGTCCGCGTGGAGTTCTGGGGGGACGAGATCGACCGGCTCCGGAAGGTCGACACCACCGCCGGCGAGGTGAAAAGCGAGGAGCCAGCGGTGCTCGTCCACCCGGCCGAACACTACTCCATCCCGGAGGCGCGGCTGGAGCGGGCCATCGAGGAGATCGAGGAGCTGATGGAGCGGCGGGTACGCTACTTCGAGCGGCAGGGCAACCTCGTCGCGGCCCAGCGCATCGAGGAGCGAACCACCTTCGACTTGGAGATGCTCCGCGAGTCCGGCTACTGCTCGGGCATCGAGAACTACTCCGTCCACATGTCCGACCGCGAGAGCGGCGAGCCGCCGTCGACGCTGCTTGATTACTTCCCCGACGACTTCCTCACCGTCGTCGACGAGTCACACCAAACCATTCCGCAGATCAAGGGACAGTTCGCGGGCGACAAGTCGCGAAAAGACTCGCTCGTGGAGAACGGGTTCCGGCTCCCGACCGCGTACGACAACCGCCCGCTCACGTTCGAGGAGTTCGAGGAGAAGACGGACCGCACCCTGTACGTCTCCGCGACCCCCGGCGACTACGAACGGGAGACGAGCGAGCAGGTGGTCGAACAGATCGTCCGCCCGACGTATCTCGTCGACCCGGAGGTAGAGGTGACCGGTGCACAGGGACAGGTCGAGGACCTGCTCGACCGCGTCCACGAGCGGGTGGAGCGCGACGAGCGCGTCCTCGTCACCACGCTCACGAAGCGGATGGCCGAGGACCTCACGGAGTATCTCGAGGAGGCGGGCGTCGCCGTCGAGTACATGCACGACGAGACCGACACCCTGGAGCGGCACGAGATCATCCGTGATCTCCGGCTCGGGAACATCGACGTACTCGTCGGCATCAACCTGCTCCGGGAGGGGCTCGACATCCCGGAGGTGTCGCTCGTCTGCATCCTCGACGCCGACCAGGAGGGCTTTCTCCGCTCGGAGACGACGCTCGTCCAGACGATGGGCCGGGCGGCCAGAAACGTCCACGGAAAGGTCGTCCTCTACGCCGACGAGACGACCGACGCGATGGAACGTGCCATCGGGGAGACGCGCCGTCGCCGGGAGATCCAGCGTGCCTTCAACGAGGAGCACGGCCACACCCCAACCACCATCGAGAAGGAGGTCGGGGAGAGCTCCCTGCCCGGCGCGAAGACCGAGACGGGCGGCGTCGCCGGACTCGAGGCCGACACGCCCGAGGAGGCCGAGGAGCTCGTCGAGTCGCTGGAGCGACGGATGCGCGAGGCCGCCGACAACCTCGAGTTCGAACTCGCCGCGGATATCCGGGACCGAATCGGCCGGCTCGAAGCCGAGTTCGACCTCGACGTGACCGACGAGGGCGTGCCAGCGCCCGAGGAGTTCTGAGTGAGACGATAACAATTAACACACCGGGCGAGGAACGGTCGCTGGTGTCCAGAGGGGGACGCCGGTACATATGACACTGAACGACGACACACCGGGGGAGAAGGCGCTCGTTCGGGGGCTGTACGATACGCTCTACGAATCGAAGGAGTTCGACGCGATCGGCGAGTTCTACGCGCCCGACGCGGTTCGACACGGCGGGTTACAGGGAAGCCTGGAGGGGGGAGACGCCATCCAAGGCTACCTCTCCGCGTCGCTCGGGGGGCTCTCGGAGATCGAGATAACCGAGTTGCACTGTCTCCGCGAGGGGTCACAGGTGGCCTTCGACTTCCGGATGGCCGCGACCCACTCCGGCGAACTGCTGAACGCGCCGGCGACCGGCAACCGGTTCGAGATCGACAACGGGGTCTTCTTCGAAATCGAGGACGGGCTGGTGGTCGACGAGTGGCCGCGGACGGACATGCTGGGGCTGCTCGAGGGGATCGAACTCGTCGACCTACCCCTGTGACGCCGGGGGACGAACGAGACAAGCGTGTTTGTTTTAGTGCAACCGGAAGCAATCTTTTTGTCCGCACCGGTCGAACGCGAGATACGGCCACCCCCGACCGACAGCCGCTTGGTACACGGCACGACCGACGCACGTCACGCGGGCGGGCGGGGCCGACTCCACGCTCTCGAGCGGCGGCGCCGGCTGTCTCGCGGCGTGCGTGACGGGAGCCGACGACGAGCGGCGCTCAGAGCCGCGTGGAGATGGTCGCAGCGGTCTCGGGGCCGACCCCGTCGACGGCTTCGAGCTCCGACTCGCTCGCCTCCCGCACCCCGTCGACGCTGCCGAACCGCCGGAGCAGGCGTTTTCTGAGCTCCGGGCCGACGCCGGGGAGCGCGTCGAGCGTCGTCGACACCTCGTCGCGCACCTGCTGGTGGTACGCGACCGCGAAGCGATGCGCCTCGTCCCGGACGCGCTGGAGCAGATGGAGCTTCGCGGCGTCGCTCGGCCAGTCGTACGTTCGGTCGGGGGCGATCACCCGTTCTTCGGCTTTCGCAAGCGCCACGGCGGGAACCTCCCAGCCCGTCGCGTCGAGCGCATCGAGCGCGGCGTTCAACTGTCCCTCTCCGCCATCGATCACGAGGAGGTCCGGGTCGGGCCGGTCGTCGCGTCCTTCGACGGCCCGCTCGGCGCGCCAGCGGACGAGCCGTCGCATGTTCGCGTAGTCGTCATTCTCGTCCGTGAGCTGCTTCCGGCGGTAGTCGGCCTTCGCCTCATCGCCGTCGACGAAACAGACGTCCGAGCCGACGACGGCTTTCCCTCCGGCGTGGCTCACGTCGAACCCCTCGATTCGATCGGCGGCGGCGATGCCGAGCGCGTCGGCGAGCGCGGCACACTCGTCCCGGCTGTCGACTCGTCGGCGAGCGTTCTTCAGCGCGAGGTCGACGAGCGTCGCTTCCCGACCCGCGCCG
>Ga0207771_100268_pt1 | contig 35598 bp, 36 predicted proteins | sample A23M2SouthBayCA_2_FD_187731 | JGI IMG/M metagenome (GOLD analysis project Ga0207771, IMG submission 187731) | Aerobic enrichment media microbial communities from Eden Landing Ponds, California, USA - A23 M2 (2) (SPAdes) | ecosystem: Environmental > Aquatic > Marine > Unclassified | place... | reverse complement strand
CGGACGGCCGCCTCCTGGCGACCGACCACCTCGACGCCATAGACCGGTACGAGGGCGTGGCAGACGGACTGTACGTGCGACTCTCGGTCCCGCTGGTCGACGGCGACGGCACCGTCGAAACGTACGTCGGCGACCCGGACCGCCTCGGCGTCGACGTGGACTGGCCGGGCGACGCGGCGTTTCCAGCGTGCGTCAGATCGCACGTCGAGTCGGCCGGCGTGCGCGTCGCGCGCGAGGACGCGACCCGGGAGTGAGCCCGCGGGGACCGATTGGCTCGGCGACACTCGTTTGCCGCTCGTCAGACGAGCGTCCGAAAACGGGGGCTGCAGGCTCCCTCGCGTCCCGCTCGTCTGACGAACCGTTAAGTGCGGGACCCTGCTGGCAGCGAGTGCAGTCGCGACTGCTGTCACGCGCTCCCCTGCGAGCGTTTTTCGATGCTCGTCGCGCGATCGCGGATGTGTCCGGGGGAGCGCCTGGCAGCGGTGGGGCGGAAACCCGACGAGCATCTGGTCTGCGTGGAACGCGTCTGGGTAACAGGCTTGGCGAGGCCCGGCCGGCCCACCACTTTGAATCCCCGGGGCCCGTAGCCTCTCCCATGCTCGATCTGCAGGACGTCCGCGACGCACGCCCTCGCGTCGCCGAGACGTCTCGCCACACGCCGCTGGACCACTCTCACACCTTCTCCGCGATGACGGGCGCCGACGTCCACCTCAAACTGGAGACCTTCCAGCGCACGGGCGCCTTCAAGATCCGGGGCGCCACGAACCGGATCGCCACTCTCTCCGAGGCCCAGCGCGAGGCTGGGGTCGTCACGGCCAGCGCCGGCAACCACGCCCAGGGCGTGGCGCTCGCGGCTTCGCGCGCCGGCGTGGACGCCCTCGTCGTCATGCCCGAGGACGCACCCATCTCCAAGGTCGAGGCCACGCGTCACTACGGCGCGTCGGTCGAACTGCACGGCGTCGACTACGACGCCGCGGCCGAGCGCGCCCACGAGATCGAGGGCGCCGAGGATCGGTACTACCTCCACGCCTTCGACGACGAACAGGTCATGGCCGGCCAGGGCACCATCGGCCTGGAAATTCTCGACGACCTCCCCGACGTCGACACCGTCGTCGTCCCCATCGGTGGCGGCGGCCTCATCGCCGGGATCGCGACTGCCCTCGAGGGACGTGAATCTGCCGTCCGCGTCGTCGGCGTCCAGGCGGAGGGGGCGGCGAGCGCCGCCGAGTCCATCCGGACGGGCGAGATCGTCGAGCGACCGGGCGTGGACACTATCGCGGACGGCATCGCCACGCGGCGGGTCGGCGACAAACCGTTCGCGGTCATCCAGGAACGCGTGGACGAAGTAGTGACAGTGAGCGACGACCAGATCGCCGTAGCGCTGACGCTGCTCCTCGAGCGCGCCAAGACCCTCGTCGAGGGCGCTGGCGCGGTCCCGCTCGCCGCACTGCTGGAGGGAGCCATCGACTACGAGGAGGGCGAGACGATCGTGCCCGTCCTCTCGGGTGGCAACGTCGACATGAACATGCTGACGACGCTCGTCGTCCGCGGGCTCGCGGCGACGGGACGGTACCTCCGCCTGCGGACCGTCCTCGAGGACCGACCGGGCACGCTCCAGGAGTTCGTCTCGATCATCTCGGCCCACCGGGCGAACATCTACGCCATCCAGCACGACCGGACGTCACGGGACGTGGCGATGGACGACGCCGAGGTCGAACTGGACCTCGAGACGCGCGGACCCGAGCACGTCGCCACCCTGATCGACGCGCTGGAGGACGCGGGATACCCCATCGAGATGCTGACCTGACCGCCCAGTCCACTGGATTCTTGTCCGCCGCCGTCGCCAGTGGTGGTATGCGCGAGACGATCAGCACCGACGACGCGCCCGCGGCGATCGGCGCCTACAGCCAGGGGACCGCGACCGACGACCTCGTCTTCACCGCCGGGCAGATCCCCGCCACGCCCGAGGGTGACCTGCTCGACGACGCGGACGTCGACGTCCAGACGGAACAGGCGATGGAGAACGTGGCCGCGGTCCTGGCGGCCGGCGGGTCGAGCCTGGCCGACGCGCTGAAGATGACGGTCTACCTGGCCGACATCGACGACTTCGACGCCATGAACGGCGTCTACGAGACGTTCTTCGACGGGGACCCGCCGGCGCGGAGCGCAGTCGAAGCGGCGGACCTGCCGGCCGGCGTCGACGTCGAGATCGAAGCGGTCGGCGCTCGCTGATGGTCTCGCCTGCCACCCGCGAGAACGTCCTCTGGGGCGTCGTCGCCGGCCTCTCGTTCCTGGTGTTGGTACAGGGCTACGAACTGCTCGGCGACGAGCGCGTGACCGTCCTCGTGAAGGCTGGCGTGGCCGTGCTGGTCGCTCTCGTAGCCGGCGTCACGGCACACCTCGTTCGTCCTCACGTGACGCCGTCCAACGAACAGGCTTAAGCGGACCTGCCGGCTACCACCGGACCGGGCCAGGATGGCCGAACGGTAAGGCGCACGCCTGGAAAGCGTGTTCCCTTTCGGGATTCTGGGTTCAAATCCCAGTCCTGGCGTGCAATTAAAGGTTTTACGCCAGATTATTTAAAATACACAAAGGACCTAGTCCTACCACATTCGAAACATCAATTTCTGTCGGTTAGCTACCGCAGCTAATTCGTCAAGGCGGGAATGGCTATCTAAGATATTTGGTTTGAATTCCCCAAAACCCCCATTTACCCCATCACGTCTTTCTGGATGCTTCCAGGCGTCCAGCCCCTCAGACGTTTGTGTAGAGAGATCGCTTGCTGTTCAGTGAGGGAAGCAATCAGATCAGCCACTATTCGATATAGAGGGACTTCTGAATTGGAGGCTTGTTTCACCCTTTCTCTATACGGAGAGGGAATTGCAGATGAAGGAAATCTCTTCCCCCGAGCTCTCTTAGCCTCGTCCATGAGATCATCGAAGAGATTTCGTAGTATTTCCTCTTGGCCGTGTTGTTGCTGCATTAGCACTGGGTCTGAGATTACGTAGTATTCTGTAAGGGCCTTCAGGACTTCTATCTGGGCCTCGAATTTTGGATCTATCTTAAGATCGTAGAACCCGTCCTGACATTCAAGCTTAACATTCTTTGGATCATTCGCTCGTTTGGCTTCTATATAACGTCCAACAAGCATAGAAGAGAATTTATTTATTTCTGATTGACTTGAATCGCTATCATCAAATGGTCTCAAGAAAACCTTCGAATCTCCATCAAAGATCTCTAAGAGGTCTGTAAAAAACTGGGCTACGTTGAGGTCGTTAGTATCTACGTCCTTTTCGTCCCTAAGATAGTCTCTAAATTCCCCCAGCTCCTCATCCGTAGACAGCGCGAATTGATCGATATCCGAATCAGCCGAACCCACTTCACCTATTGACTCTCTAAATAGCTCATCGAGTGGAATCAAACCAGTCTTAAAGAAATCTTGCAAATCATGAACTGCATACGTGATGTCATCGGCCCAGTCCATAATTTGGGCTTCTAGGACTTGCTCTTGGTTTCGATTTTCAAGTGGCTCTCTTACCCATCTAAATACCTCTTCATCATTGGTTCCTGGGTCAGAATAGTACCCCCACTTATCGGGTTCTCCATCTTCATCCTCAGCATTCTCGTGGGATCTGGCCCAGGGATATTTCAGCATCGCGTTAAGCGTCGCACGAGTCAGGTTACAACCATTATCTGGATCTAACGGAGCAAGGTTTGCTACAATGTGGAAAGACTGAGCATTCCCCTCAAACCCTGCTTCACCATCACTTGCCTGGCAAACAAGGTGATCAAGTACATTTTCTCCGCGGTGGCCGAATGGTGGATGCCCAATATCATGTGCATGGGCAGCAGCTTCGACAACGTAGGGGTCAAGAGATGTTGCTAATGAGTCTACCCCCGGTTGGTCACTCTCACTTAATCGAGCACCGTGGGCATACTGTGGGTCAATCTCTTCACGAAGTAAGAATATCCGAGAAAGTGCAGCAGCCACCTGGGATACCTTCATCGAATGGGTTAGTCGATTGTGATACAATTGTGCCTCATCTGAATGCGTTACCTGTGCCACCCCTGAGAGACGACGGAAATATCGGGAATAACGGATACGGTCTCTATCCCGGCGAGTTGCTGTACGAAAATGACCTTCGGAAATATTATGACGACGTCTGATCCGCTGTTCGTGGCTGAGATTCCCCGTCATAGCTCAGAAGTAGCCTCAAACCCGATTTGGTGGCTTTTCCCTATCGGCTTCAAATTCAAAGTCGGGACCAGAAACGACCAAATTCTGGTCCCAGAGGGTATGGATGATCTCTCGAGCTTCTTCGAATTCAAGATCTGCTTCGTCAGCCACCTCTTCAACGCGGAGGCCTTCACGATCCTGGAGAAGGTCCAGAATCTCTTCTTCATCCGGCACCTGTGAGCCCGAACTGGTGGTGGCCATGGTTTATCTACATATATGGCTTGGACAGCTATGCCTAAAAAGCATCGGAAAGATCAATCTCTGCTATATAATACAAATATGAGTAAGCTTGCTATATACTAAATTGCGTACAAAAAATTAATGCATATATAGCCGACTCGCTAGCATATAGCCAACGCGCCTCCTGAGAATCAAAGCCCAAACTACCGGACAATTCGCGGAATCTGCTTAGAAAAGCCCGAATCTTAGCTCCCCTACTGTAACTCATATTATGTTTATCGGGGTTTGTTAGGCTAGAGTGCTAATATTGTCAGACAATCTTATATTATGGCTGTCTATCTTGGAAGAATTACTGATCGCGGATACTATATAGGAAACGTCATAACATTTTTAACATATGTTCTGATTGCGTGAGTGAGGGTCTTAATATTGATTCAATCGAGGGTCAACCAGAGGGCATAACCCTGGCAAACTAACGACTCGAAATATCGAAAACCCGGCCGAAGCGTGCTTTTATGAAGCTAGTGGGAAACGAACCGGCCTACTCAGAAGGCGAAAGAATTTGTGCATGTGAATAGTGTCCTATACCTGAACGTGACAGGGGAAGCAGGTGACCCGGAAGATGTGTCGGAGACCATCCGAAACCGGGACCTTGTGATGGACTTAATTTCTGTAGCGCAACTTGTTGGCCGCTTGCCGGACGAAAGTGATATCGAGACTCATTCGAGTTATTCTGCCGCCCGGTTCCGCGAGGAGTTCGGGGGATTATTCGAGGCGTGCAAGGAGGCAGGTATCGTTCCGGATACGATTACGAGAGACGATTATTCGGCGGCAACCGAGGCGAGGGAAGAGAAAGAAGATCCTCAAACAGAAGATACGAATCCAGAGTCTGCACCAAGTGGGCCCTCAGAATCGGACCTGATTGAGGAGCTACAGTGGGTTAACGAAGAAGTCGAAGGCCTACCGTATCCCGCGGATATGAACGAGTCAGGAGCGTTCACTGCCCATGCCTATCAGGAGCAGTTCGGTTCTTGGGATGGGGCTCTTGATGTCGCGGGGATTGACAAAGAGGAACAATTGCTGAGGGATATGCAACTAGTCGCTGACGAGGTTGGAGAAGATATGACCGCCCCTCAGATGAATGAGTACGGGCGCTACAGCTCCACGATGGCGGCCCGTTACTTCGGAAGCTGGTCTGAAGCTAAGGAACGGTTTCAGGAATGGAGTAGTGGACAGGAAGAAAACGAAGATTCGTCTGAGGAGTTCGATAGCATGGTCAATGATCGGCTTGACGATATCCTAGGATGATCTCTTTCTATTCGACGAGAATGTCCTCTAAACGGTCTTCCCAATTCTGATCAGCTTCGTCAATGAATGCGAGGATATCAAACTCGTCTTTCAAACTGATGTCTTGGTCGATTGCTTCTACACCGGCATCGGCGTACTGCAGTGCCAGCTCCCAGGGCTCAGTATCCTCGGGATCTTCACCGCTGTGTTCCAGTTCGATAAGTTTGTAGACGAACTCGATCCCCTGCCGGTATTCATTATCTGAGGAACCGCCGACACGCGATACCTGGATGAAATCTTGGGAATAGTTATTCTTTGACTCGGTACGAGGGTTGTCTCGTAGGAAACCTAGGACCAAACCCGCTGAAAATAGTTCGTAATTTGTATCGAATGGATAATCATTCGGATCAGTAACCTCGATGTTGTCGTCTTTACGTGCTGTCCGCAATACCATATTCCGGTAAATATCGAATCGTGCTGTTTTGAGACGTCGTGATGAGGGAGAGCTCATTTGGCAAGTACCCGTTTGAGTTCAGATTCTGACTCGATGCGGCTGATCGTGGAAGATTCGGGGTCGTCATCCTGCTGGTGGATTTCCAAATGGCTGGAGATGTTGTCTCCCATCTGCTCGATGTCTTCTTCTTCGAGCTCACCGGGCTGATAGAGAATGACCACCTGGTCACGGAAGTTGGGGAAATAGCTGATCAGGTTTTCTTTGTGTTCAGGGTCAAGCCTGCCAATTGGGGTGTCGATCACAACAGGGGCTTCTCGGGCAGTGAACTTGTTCAGCCCAGCAATGAAGGAGTAGGCAATGATCTGGCGCGCACCTTTGCTAGGATTCTGTTCTTCGATATCCCTGTTACCGGAGATGGTCTTGACGTCGAGCTCGTAGTCCTCGCTAATAGTGAGGCCTTCGTAGACGTCGTTCTTGTTGGTGAGTTCTTCGAAGATGTTGGAGGCGTGTTTCTCGACGCTTTCACGTTGTGTCTCAACATATCTGTCCCGGATTTCTTCCCAGGCGTCAGCACACTCATCTGAGAGCTTCATCAAGGTGCGGAAACGCTGTTCCTCTTCGTCCGCCGCTTCCATCGAGTTAACTGTCTGCTCCAGTTCCCGTTTCCGCTCCTCAAGTTCGTCTATATCTTCTTCTAGGGTTTCGATTGTGGCCTTCAGGCCGCCGATCTCTTCGTCGAGAGTCTCCTTGGTGTCTCGCAGGGATTCGGCTTCTTCGGCGGTGACAGTCGCTTCTTCGATATCTTGCTCCAAGGATTCTTTTTCGGTTTCGAGGTTGCTGATATCTTCTTCCAGACGCTCAATATCCCCTTGGATAGAGACGTACTCGCTCTTGGCTTGGCTGACATTCAGGCTCTCGGGGTATTCGCCGGATGTAAGGCACCCAAGGTGGTCTGAGGCGAATCCTTGGAGTTCAGAGATGGTACTCATTTCGTCATTCTGAAGCTGTTCGAGGGTTTCTTCTAGGGTTTCCTCGGCCTCTTCATCGATATCGGCGCCACAGAGGCAGTTGTCCCGGTCAATGAGATACTCAATGGTATCTTCCATTCCAGAGACAATGGAGACATCGTAATTTTCGATGGCGTGCTTTGCGCCGATGCCTATCATCAGTGGGCCGAGACGGGAGTGGAGCTCACGGCGTTCCCCACGTTTCTCATCCAGTTTGGCCTGCAGGCCGTCATCTTGACCGCTGCCTTCGATTTCCTCTTTGATTTCATTGACTCGGTCCTGCTTGTCGGCCACGCCGGAGGCTTCAGCTAGCTCGCTTTCGATTTGGCGACGGCGAGACTCCTTGTCCCCGAGCTTTGTGTCGGCTGAGTCTTTCTCAGTTTTCTTGGCCCTGAGTTTGCTTTTGACACTACTGATCTCCTCTGAAAGGTCCTGCAGTTCATCGACGTCCGCTGCTTTTTCCTTCCATCCATCCTGGTAGTAGTCCTTACCCTCTTCCCTGAGGTCCTGAATGGCATTTTGGATCTCACGGATCCCGAGAACCGTTTCGATTGCCTCCCGAACATCAGCCTCAGAGTCATTGTAGGATCCCGCGTATCGGTTAAGCTCCTCGCCATCAAAGAAAAAGAAGTCTGAGGCACTTTCTGGGAGGATACCGTTGATGAACCGGTTGTATTTCTTCGCGGGGTCTTCATTCGGCGCTTGGTCAATTACTATTTCTTTCCCTTCGCTAACACTAGGCTTTCTGACGTTAACGTAGCAGGAGTCCCAGTCCCGTTCATCTGGGTCGTCGACTTGGTCAAACTCGATTACCCGCTCGATCTCGTAAACGTTCTTATTGTGGGTGAATTCGAGAGTTACGCTTGCTTCCCCCAATCCTTCCACCGCTGCTTTCCGGTTAATCGCCTGCCGGCGTTTTTCCGATTTCTCTGCGTTCCCGCCCTCAAATCCGTAGAGACAGAAACGCATAGCGGTAAAAAACGCAGTCTTCCCTCGATCGTTTTTCCCGCCCATTAGAATGAGAGGAGAGTCAGGACTAGTTTGCAAGTCGACAGGTACCTCCTTGTAGAAGGGCATGAAGTTCTTAATGGTCGCTTTTTGGACCTTCATGGTGCTAATCCTCCATACTCCATCCGTTATCGACGTACTTCTCCAGTATCTGTCTTAATTCCGAGGGGAGCCCAGCCCTCCGATCCATCGTTACCATTTCTTTTTCGAGAACGTAGATCTCTTTCAGTAAGTCCTCCGGGATATTCCGCTCATCAGCTTGTTCCGCAATTAGTTTATCAATCTCCGGATCGATTTCCTCTTCTTCGGTACTCATATTAGTGCTAAGTGCCCCAGTCCGTACGGTTCAAGCTGTTCCCGAAGCTCCTGTCTGATTTCTTCTTGGTTATCCGCCGAGTCCATTAGAACCCGGCTTCGGTGGAGCTCCTTTTTGACAAATTCCCTGGCCGTGTTGTTACCTTGCTCTGCGATTAGGCCAGGCAACGTGATCATGTCATAGACCGAGGCCTTCGATTTGTCTTCACTCTTTCGTAGAACTCGTCCACGTCGCTGAATGAACTGTCGCTCATTGCTGGAACTGGCGATGATGATAGCAGTCGGGCAATCTGGCACGTCAACTCCCTCGTCCAGACAGTTGATAGCCAGCAGGTAGTCTACCATCCCGTTATTGAACTGGTGGAAGGCACTTGCCTTCTTATCTTCGTCCATATCGGAGACAAATACCGCGTACGAGTGTTCTCCCTTCTTCCGATTCAACTGGTCTTTGATTTGGTCAACCTGCTGATTGTCCTCGCAAAAGATGATGGCGGGAGTTGGATGATACGTTTCTAGGAATCGGCCGAATCGATGAGGCTTGTTCTCTGCCTTCTTTAGAATCTTGGCCCTGTCACGGGACAGCCTTTCTAGTTTCTCTCTGAGTTTTTGAACTGGCTTGCTCGGATTATCGCTGTTCAGTTCGCTGGTGACTTGACCGATTCGCTGGCTATAGCTTTTGTAACTCTCGTATTCTTCTTCGTTGAGTTCGCAGATGATGGGGTAGTAGTCGTAGTTGGACAGATAGTTGTTCTCGATAGCTTCGGCGGTTTCGAACCGGAAGATGATGTCGTCAAAGTAGTTCATAATCTTCCGGTTGCCAGCGTCATCAAATCTGCGTTCGGGCGTTGCGGAGAGCCCGATACGTCGGCCTGCATCTATTTCGAAAAGTTGGCTGAAGGTGTCGGCCCCGTATCTGTGGACTTCATCAGCGACTATCTGGAGCCGGTTGGGAGGGACTCCTCGGAGGAAGCTTCGGAATGCGTCTCCGACCGCTGTATGGATTGTTGTTAGGATGAACTGCTTCGGTCTGTTGTGGATTACATCCGTGCTTTCGGTCCGGTACGGATTGACGAGGCCCAGCATCTCTTGCCGCCAATCTGTTTCTCCGCTGCAAACCAGGATTTCAGCATCATCGATCAGCTCCTCGATGTCCTCTTTCCACTGGTTGAGCAGAGTGGTGGTTGGGACAACAACGAGGGTAACTCTGTTATCGGCGTCGAGGTTTGCAGCTGCGATGGCAGATCGTGTCTTCCCGGTGCCGGTAGCCAATGCGAAGATACCGTGATAGTCGTTTGCTATCCACTCGTCTATGGATTGTTTCTGGTGTTCCCAGAGCGGGATTTCTTCTTCGCTTTCCCCGGTGTCCTCCTTGTTGAACATCTCCAGGTCGGGACGGCCATCGACGGTCTCGGGGCTATGTTCTTTCAGTCCGGATTCTACTGCGTCAGGTAGTTCTTTGACGGTTACCCGGGACTCCTCGTTTTTCCAGAGGTTGTTGAAGGATTCCTGTTTCGCGGAGGTCCGCATATTGAGGCCGGGCCACCAGTTGGTGTAGACGTCGAAGGATTCGAAGTTGTCCGTCCAGGCTAACTCGGTCTCGTTGATGGAGCCGAAGAAGGCCACCTGGTTTCCGTGGTCGTCTGAGAAGACACCGAGTTTTTCGTGGTAGTGGCTGAATGGGTTGAGGTCGTCCGCATCGGTCATGTAGGCGATACGGATTTCCAGCATTTCTTCCTCGAGCATCCAGGCGAGGCATTTGAAGCGGTCCCGCTTCAGGTAGTCCTCGAATTGTTCGGTGGAGAGTCCTCGGTTGAGCGCGTTTTCTATGACTTCTTCTTCGTCGAGATCTGATTCTGATTCTGGGTCTGAGGCTTGTTCCAGTACTTCGATGTCTTCGGGCTTGAGACGTGGGCTGACGATCAGCCGCATTTTGCCGTCGTTCAGAACCAGTTTGGAGATTCCCTGGGCGGCGAGAACCAGTGATTTGCTGTCGAAGTAGCCAGCTGCCCGGTCGTACTGGTTCGCGTTTTTGAGGCAGGGGATGTAGAAGTCGTTCAGGATGTCGTCGTTTCCTGACCGGTAGCTGTTTTGGAGGGAGAGGGTTCTGAGGCCTTGTTTTTCTTCGTCCTCGGTTTGCTCAGATGTTGTTCCGTCAGCCATTATTGGATGTTTGGAGGAATGTTTGTCAGCTTATTTGTAGCTTCCGCAGGCGGGAGACGCTCTGAATAACCTGATCCGTGGCGTACTCGATTTCTTCCTTGGTATTGTTTTTCCCAAGCCCAAACCGGACTGCGGAGTGCCAGCTTTCTTCGTCGCCCCCGAGGGCCTGAAGTACGTGTGAGGCTTCGACTTTGCCCGTTGTACAGGCAGATCCTGCTGAGACAGCTATCTCCGGTTGCAGGTTCTGAACCAGGGCTTTGTTTTCGACCCCGAGGAAACTGACATTCAGATTGTTGGGTATCCGCTTCTCTGGGTGGCCGTTGAGAACCACGTCGTCGAGTTCGTCTTGAAAGCGGTCCCACATGTAGGAGGTGAGTTCGTCGACGTGCTCGCGGCGTTCCTCCATCTCCTGGTTAGCCAGCTGTGCTGCCTTTCCGAGTCCGACGATTGAGGGTACGTTGAGGGTGCCGGAGCGCCAGCCTCGTTCGTGGCCGCCTCCGTGGATCAGTGGGTCGAGTTTAACCTTCGGGTTTCGTCGACGGACGAAGAGAGCTCCGATGCCTTTCGGCCCGTAGATCTTGTGAGCGGAGATCGACATCAGGTCAATCCCCATTTCTTCGACGTCGATGGGGACATAGCCGACTGCTTGGACTGCGTCTGTGTGGAAGAAGACCTCGTTACCTTTGGCGATATCCCCGATTTCTTTGAGAGGTGCGATGGTTCCGATCTCGTTGTTGGCGGCCATTATCGAGATCAGGAGGGTGTCGTCTCGGATGGCGTCCTCAATATCGTCGGGGTTGATCAGTCCGTTTTCGTCGACGGGCAGGTAGGTCACATCGAAGCCGCGTTCTTCCAGTGCTTCACAGGCTTCGAGGACGGCTTCGTGTTCGGTTTCCCCGGTAATGATGTGGCTGCCTTTGTCTTTCCGCTCAGCGTAGTCAGCAACACCCTTGACGGCTAAGTTGTCGGACTCGGTTGCGCCACTGGTGAAGATGATCTCTTCTTTGCGGCAATTGAGAACCTCAGAGATCTGTTCCCGTGCTTGTTCCACGCCTTCCTTCGCTTTGGCTCCGTAGACGTGGTCGTCGCTGGCTGGGTTCCCAAAATTCTCGGTGAGGTAAGGGGTCATCTCCTCAGCTACTCGTTCATCGACTGGTGTGGTGGCGTGATGATCAAGGTAGACCGCATCCTCAAGGCTGGCCGTCATGGGAGCTCACTATCCGGTTCCACGTCAGTCTCTTCTTTCATGCTGTTGGGGATCAGGGCCTGGAAGTCGCTGAGATCGCTGATGTTCCCATGAACCCGGATTACCCCTCTATTCAGGTGTGCGACGAACTCATCGTAGAGATCCTCTTCCGGGTCTTTGCCCTCCTGGATTAGCCGTTCTTTCAGCAGTGCCATGTAGAGGGCGTCGTGCTCCCCGAGCAGTGTGTACCGGTTGAACGTTTGACCGTCGTTGTCGTATTCGTCAGGGGTTGGTGGCCTTGGTTCGTTCAGGGAGTAGCACAGGCCAATCCTGCAGAGGTAGTTCGGTGTAAGCCCGGTGCTCCCCTTGACCATTCGTAGCCGGTTCGTAGCGTCTGTCCCGATCTGTATCCGGTTGAACTCTTTGCTCATTGCGGAACCTCCAGATCGATTTCCTCTCCTTCGTCAGGGCTTGACCAGAAGTAGCCGCGAGAGACTGAGGTGTAGCCTTCCTCCTGGTTGTAGTCGAGGTGGTAGGCCTGAGTAACGTCGTCGTCCAGCTGGTCGTAGTATTCGTCGTCGATTTCGGTGTCAGTGGAGAAGACTAGGACTTGGTGTGCTGCTTCCGGGAAGAAGTTATCTACCAGGTTTTCCCGGTGTGCTTTGTCGAGACGGCCAAGCGGTGTGTCGACGATGAATGGGAGGGGTCTGCCGGAGATCTCGGCCAGTGCCCAGAGCAGGGCAGTTGCGAAGATCTGGCGTTCTCCGGCGGAGAGCTCGGACTGAGGTTTGTGGTTCCCGTGCTTGGTTTTGACTTGGATATTGAGAGCGTCTTCATCGACCTCGATTCCTTCATAGAAGTCGCTCTTATTCGAGAGAGCGAGGTACCGCTCGGTAAGTGCGTCCTCGAGGTTACGGAGTTTCTCCTTTGCCAGGTCTTCGCGGTATTCGCTCAGCACGTTTTGGACATCGGAGGCCAGTTCCGCCCGCTCTGAGACGGTTTCTTTGTCGTCTTTCCGGTCGAGCTTGTTATCAATCTGGTTTCCGAGCCGCGAGGTCCGGGTGTCGAGTTTGCTCAGTTCTTCCTCGATGTCCCCAACATCGGACTTGAGAGACTCCTTTTCCTCGATCAGCTCGTTCAGGTCTTCGATGAGCGGTGAGATATCTTCCTCTTCCGGCGCACGTCCGAGCTGCTCTTCGATATCCTGGAGCTCCCGGACCATACTCTCCAGTTCGCTGGATTTGCCGCCGAGGGTTTCAGGCACCTCGTTCAGTGCTTTGTCGACGACACCGTACATCTCTCGGCGTTGTGCTTCGGAGAACTGGTGAAGAAGCTGCGTGTCTTCATCCTCAACCTGGAACCTGTTCCGGATCTCTGACTGAAGCCGGGTCTTGATTTCTTCAGCCTGGTCTTCGGGGACATCCAGGTCGCTGAAAACTTCGCCGTTCAGGGCGTCATCGAGTTCGCTGTCAAGCCGTTCTCTGGCAGCAGCGGTTTCCTGCTTCTCGCTTTCGTCTTTCAGCCGGTTGACGACGCTCTGACAGAGGTCGGGTGCAAGTGCGAATGGGTATGCGTCGGTGACGATCTCCCGGATGTCTTCTTCGACGTTCTCGATATTCGCGCTGAGTTCTGCTCGGCGCTGTTTGAGGTCTTCGCGTTTATCGGCGTAGGCACCGCCCTCTTGAGCGATATCGGCTTCCTTGTTGTCGATCTCGGATTCGAGTTCTGCAAGCCGCTCTTCCTTATCGCTTTTTTGGTCCTTGAGCTCTTGTTCCCGCTTCTCCAGTTCCTCTTTCTCTTCCCGGAGTTCATTGATTTCCTCTGTGATGCCTTCGAGACCGCTTTCATCCAGTTTTCGGGAGCGGTAGATGGAGAGGTCAGCGTCAAGTCGGTCGACGAGGTCGAGGCCGAGCAGTGAGAACAGGGAGTCTTCGAAGCTTTCGTCGTCTTCGATTGCGGTGGCGAGTTCTTGGACTTTCTCTCCGTCGAAGAAGAAGAGCTGGGAGACTCCGGGCGGGATCAGTTCTTTCAGGAAGTCTTCCCACTGGTCTTTGTCTAGGTCAGAGGGGAGTTTCCCGTTCCGACGTACTTCGAGGTTCTCGACGATGCTTTTCCCACGGTCACGCCAAGATCGTTCTACGCTGTAGTGGTCCACCTCGCCCATGTAGGCGTACTCAAATTCGAGGCGGATCGAGGCTTCGTCAGCGGTTCTATCAGCGTACTCGTGGAGCTTTCCTCTGATGTGCTCCTTGTAATCTGATTCGCTGACCCGTCGTCCTAACGCGCTTCGTCCGTGAAGACAGATTTGAACGCCTCGGAACAGCGTGGTTTTCCCGGCTCCGTTTGACCCGCCGAACAGGATAATAGGAGAGTCCTGGGAGGCGGTTAGCGTAAACTCGTTCCTTCCGCGATATGGCCCGAAATCATTGATGACCAGCTTTGTCAGTTTCATTGATTAGATTTAGGTCTGCGACTCTGGCGTGTACTGCCACTTTTCGACGTTCTCTTCGCCTTCGATATCAGATACGATCTCTTCCATCGGCCGCCAGTCCTCTCGCATGACCTTGTCAATCTCGTTGTAGATAGAGGCCCGGCGCTTCATGCCGTGGTGCTGAAGTTCGGTGTCCAGTAGGCGCTGAACAAGTTCTGGGGAAACTTCGTGCTTGTCAGCGATTTCCTTGAGCAGTTTGGCTTCGGTTTCTCCGAAGGCACCGTAGTCGTCTTGCACCCAGCCGATGTCCTCCCCCATGACTTCTCTGTAGATCTTGGGGACGGAGTCTTCCCAGTCCGCTCTTTCTTCTCTCCAGATACGGCGGATTTCTCTTAGTTCCTCGTCCCGGATGAGATCCATTTCCTCGTCATCCGGGATCTGCTCGTTCACCTTTTTCTGGGTTTCCAGCAGCTTTCTCAGCAGGTCTTTGCAGAACTCGAACTTGTGGGCTCGGGGTATGATCCCGTTGTCGCCGTTGGTCTTGGTTTTGACGTAGCCGTGTTGCCGGCCTTTGACCTGCCTGTATTTTGGTTTCTCTTCCGGGTCTTGAGTGGCTTTCAGGAAGTCACGGAACTCGAGAAGCGGTTCCATCCACTCGTCGCCTTCGTCGATCATGTTCTGCATCGCCTTGTCTTCGGAGACGACGGTGCAGGTCCAGCAACCGAACCGGCTGTTACCGCAGGAAGGTGTCTTCGTGTCGATGACCATCGGGCATTCGTCATCGGCTTCCTGGTAGAGTGCTGCGAGATCCCGGTTCTCCTTGCCCCAGGGACATTCAACTTGGAGAAGATAGGACCAGACGTCGTCGACGATCCAGTCTTCGATGGGTGTGTAGACGAATGCGTTGGCGAATTTGTTGTGACGGGAGAGGATACTGCCGTCGATGCTGTGCAGGTCCATGACCTGCTCTCTCGTGGCGCTTTCTGCTTTCCGGACGCCGAGGACAACGATTACTTCGCCGTGTTCAGAGACTTTGTTCTCGATGAAGCGGTCTGCAGGGTCGATTTTCAGGCGTTCGGTACACCAGCGGAAGGTCTGGTTGGGTGCTGGGTAGCCGCGTCCGATGAGGTTGACCCAGAAGGAGTCGTCGACTTTCGGGGTGACTTTGTGGGCTTCGAACGGGAGATCTTCTTTCGCCGAGTATTCGTTGATGTTTTCCAGAGTGCTGGTAATATGATTTACAATCTTAGGAGTTTCGACGAGAGTATCAGAGGAAATGACGTGGATAGGTTTGGTTTGCTGGTCATCTGGAATTTCCTTGATAGCGTACCAAATGAGCTGGAGGGCGGTGGTTGAGTCTTTACCACCACTGTAGCCGATTACCCAGGGACGCTCGTCTGCGAGATAGGCTTCTCGAATCTCTTCATAGATATCCTCGACAGAGCGATTGTCGAATACGGATTCTCCTTTCTCCTGACCCGTATTTGAGACTTCGAGATTGTCAGTACTCATTACTTAGACTCTTGTTTAGGGTAGCCTTGTGGAAGATACTTGTATCTACCGTTGACACCACCACCGGTTCCGCTACGATCCGTCGATTTCCCATTGTGAGTTCTCCTTTCTGAGGTCTGCTTCTTCGAGTCGGGTAGCGCCCTTCTCGATTGCCTGTCTGACTGATACATAGTCCTTCATAAGGTAAATTTCGTAGTTTCCTCGCCGCTGGTTAGCAACTGAGTTTCTCGGTATGTCTGAAGAATCTCCCTGTTTGCCTTGGACGACGCAGTAATCCATTGGTTCATCAGCTATCCTCAGTTCGTAGAAGTGACTGTCCAAGATTTGTCTCACTTCCAAAATTCTTCTTTGCGGTACATCGAACCGGCATCTATCAAAATTGTAATAATCTTGGAGCTGCTGGAAGAGACCATCTTTATCGAAGTACTGTTTGAACAGGTAAGTCTGACCGAACCAAAAAGCAGTGACATCTTCCTGTTCGACATCGAAGGTGGTTGGCATGGCTAGCTGACTGACTGTCGTCTTCTCTATCTTGAACGTGAACTCTCTAATAACTCAGCTAAACGAAGTGAATGTGAAACATGAGGAAGGCGGTATGCTGGATTCAATGAATCCTATGCAAATGTTCTCACTCGCCGGAACGTTCAACCGGATTGGTGGGGCCAGCGATAATGAGTACCGACAGGGTATCGAACTGATTTCCCAATTGGTTCAGACGGAGTACCCAGACAAGAATAAAAAAGAGGTGTCGTAGGAATCCCTGCAGATGCAGACTGGGGTGGAACACATTAACGGGGCCATCGACATCAGGAAAGAGGTTTGCCCAGCTCGGATTTATCGATTAAGCGGATGGATTGTGGCAAGTTCGGTTAGAAGAGGCTATTAATCACCCTCGTGAGGCGGAGTCTTAGCCTGACACTGAGATGTTATCTTCGGGATCTGTCTCAATAGATACTAACATAATGGTATTGAAGATGTCCCTATGTCCATTATTGGTGTTTTGGGGCAAGGCAGTTCTTGGGAAGAGATGTGTTCAAGCGCGGAGTCTGCATTAAGTGATTTACAATCGAGATTTATAGAGGAATTCCGTAGAGGAGGCGATCATAACCAGTGGGGGCAGTTTCTCAACCCACCACCACAGAGAGAGCATACCGGTATATACGGGACTGCCAGTGGTATCCTTGTATCTGCCCTCCCGGAGCACGGAGATTACCATGCGGAGATTGAACAGGCCCAGCAATGGCTTATTGACCAGTGGGAATCGGACGATTCGGAAACTGCAGAGTCGGGGTATAAATCAATTGTATACAAATTCGTTTTTTGCCTCCTAGCACTTTCTGAAGAGGAGGAGACAATATTTGGTACAGGTCATCACCATGATAGAGACCCTGAAATTATAGAAGAGTTTTATGAAGATCTCTGGGAAAGGGCCAACGATAGTGGTTGGGGGGAATTTTGGTTCGAATCAGAGAGAACAGAAACTCAGAATGCCTCTACTGCCCTCGCTCTTTTGGCATTAGCCGATCACCCTCCGGTTCGGGAACAAGGGGCCTATACTGATTATCTGGTATCCCTGAGCGAGCGGGTGGTTGCTAATTCAGCAAGGAGTAATTCCACTTCCAGGGAGGGAGAGAATTATGATGCATTGAGTCTCGCGTTTACTCTATTAGCCCTCTGCAGATATCGAGATCTGGTGGGAAAACCTAGAGTTGAAAGTGTTATTCCAGAAAAAATAAATGATACAGCAAAATCTCTTGAATCGCACCTAAGCCGTCAAAGGAAAATCGATCTCCAAACTTATCACGTCAATCTAATCTCCCTGCCTGATAGTGAAGAGGCTCTTCCAATTGAGCGAGAACATTATATCATATTCCCCGTTTTTCCAATAATCGCTACTGCACTTCTGCAGGCCGGTGACGACTTCGCAGCGAGAAATAAGACGACTTTGCTTGAAATATTCGAGTCTTACACTGGTGAAATCCGCCAGTCTAACAACTCTTGCTTTGCCTCTGAGAATACCAACCGTTGCTCAACATTTGACCACCTTTGGATCTCTTTGGCATTCCAGTCGTTTATTGATGCTAACCCTCAAGACGCCTCAAGATTCTCAAAACTTCGCGGATGGGTAACGCAGAAGACCATCGCAACGGGGGGTATACTTCTACTCACTATTACTGGATTTCTTGTAGGAGCATATCTGAATCAAAATATGACTGGGACGGTGCCAACTGTGGTTAGTTGGGCTTTATTCATTATTTGTGGCAGCATCCTTCGTGGATTACACCCGGTTCAAGCAGTGGGTGATAAAGTCGGGGAGTTCATTCAGAGGCTATCTTGACAACCGCTTCTACAGAGGATTCCCGGTCAGAGTAGACCTTTGTAGCGTGGCCTTTCAAAAAGAGTGGAACCTCACTTTCGCCAGCATTCCAGACGATTACGGGAACATCTACAGTAAATGCCTCGCGGGCTTCCATTGAGGCTCCGCAGAGATTGTAGTTCTCTATGCGTCTGAGTAGAACAGCGTCAGATTCCGCTATCTCGGTCATATTTTGGTTTATGATCTCTTGGACTCGGTCTGAGAGTTCGTCGTCCGGGATGTTGTGGAGTTTAAAGGGGTTAATCCACTCAGGATCACTCCACTCAGAACTGATCGCGTCCCGCCATTCGTGCGGATGCTCGCCCTCACTTATCGGGCCAGATAAGTAGATTCGCGTCATTCTCAGACAAGGGTTAGGCGTCCTACGTTAAAAAGTATCTCTCCCCCTCTCCAAAGGCATAGCTCATAGCGTCTTATATATGATTAAATTAAGTGGTATTTCCTAGCGGCCATCCCTTCTAGAAGTCGTTTAGCAAGTCGGGTTGAACTCTCGGCTCCGGTGCACCGGCCTTTCTTCGGTTTTCGGGCCGGCTACGTACCTCTGCCCACCCATGTGGTGGTGCGGGGTCACCAAGGGACCAGTCGCCGGTATTCTTCCAGCTGGCACCCCAAATCAAGGGCTGTAGCTTCTTTTCCCAAATCAACTTTCCGAGAATCGGAAGTTACGCCCTGGCAATGGATTCAAATTCGGACATCAAGTGTCGGGACTGACATCATCATCTTTCAATTGAGACCCGGAGATCGGTGTTGATATCGAAATCCGAAAATAAACTCACTCTGGTAACCGGCTGGATTTCCACTTTGAAGCCGGGAGATACTTTGAGAATAGTCACTACTAGCCGGCTACCTATCCGGATATGTCTCGCTGAAGTCAGCAAGAAACTTCAGATCTTTGATTTTCTGACTCAAGTAATCAAGCTAGATACCGCTTCCGGCCGGGATTCGTGTCTACCACTTTTTAATTGCCATATCGAAATTAGGACTTTGATAGCCATGTCACCTTGCGATTAGCGGACTTTGATACCCGGCCATCGCTCCCGACCCTGCTTCCGGCCCAGTGTGCAGTCCGATCGAAAGAGTGTGCTACTTATTCGCATCTGAGGCTCCTCTCGGCTCCAAACTGGCTGATGGCCGGGCAAGTCACCACCTATCCCATTACAAAGGCCTATGACAAACGCGCAGTCTTGCGGTTGGCCATAGCGATCGAATGGGTTGCAAACCTGTCCTCTGACTCGGCTCCAAGATGCCTATCCTTGGACCGGCTTTGGTCCCAAGCCTCGGCTATATCTTCATCGGAAGCGGCTGCGTTCATCATGCTGGCCAGTGACCCACCTTAGTCCCGACCCTTAGTCCCGACCTCCGCTCCCGACTCCCGCTCCGGTTTCGTCCCATTAACCGCTTCTTGATTAGTAACCCCCCCTTGCATGGTCCCCTGACAGCCACTCCCTGTAGCGATTGGGGCTTCGCAGTTCGACACCGTGGAGCCGGCCCCTCTCCCGACCCCCGCTCCCGGCTCCTACTCCCGACCTCGATCCGCCTTCGAAGCCAATTCATATCCCTACCCTTCTACCGGATCTCAAGCCGACTATCGTCCCGGCCGAGGTCCCGGCCCCGGGTCCGCTGATTCGAGCTGAGTTGGCCTGTCCCAGATCGGAAGCTCACAACATGGCCTTGATACTACTTCCGTCTGCGACTTTGGCCGACATTCGAAACCCGACCCTGGCCCCGGCCATGCGACCCGGGCATTCTCCACTCTTGACGGCCACGACTTGAGTCGAGTGCCCAAGCCCGGCTAGTTGTCCCGGACCTCCTCCCGGCCCAGCCTCTCGACCGACCGGCTCTTGACCTCCAAACCCCCCTTGCATACCCCTATGACGGCCCTCCCCTATAGCGATTCGAGCTACACATTTCTACACTGTAGAGCCGACCAAACTCCCGGCCCCTACTCCCGGGCTCCCTCTGCCTCTAATGCCAGTTCATCCTCCAGCTCTTCAACCGAGCCTTGAACCGGACCTTGTCCCGGCCCCTGGTCTGACCGTTCGAGCCGGTTGTGGACTACCCAGAATAGTAGACTACGATCGTAGACTATGATGCTGCTGCCGTCTGTGACTTTGGTCGGCATTTGGAGCCGGGCCCTGGACCCGACTATGCTCCCGGGGCCTTTCTCCGCTCGTGACGACCAGATTTGAGACGAATTTTAGCCCGACCAGTCGTCCCGACCCTTCGCCCGGGCCTGCCTCCCGGCCTAGCCTTTACTTTTCCCGACTCGCATACCGGCAGCAATGGACACGTCCTTCGTCAAAGGCATCGAAGACCCCGACCGGCTCCAACTCCAGCAACAGCAAGAGTCAGCCCGGGAGGCCGTCCGGGAGCGCCTACGGGATTACGACATGGTTGACGTCCCTGACTACGTCCTCCGGAAGCTCACTTACACCTACTATCACGACTGGAAGACGGACGATCCCCAGTTCATGTTCCTCCTGGAGGATCCCGGCATCCCGGGTGAGCATGTCATCATGGAGGTGGCCGACTACGTGGACCTCGATCCGGGCTACGATCCCTACGACGCCGTCCAGATCGATCGGCGGTTTGGTGCCCGGTGGTTAGCCAAACGCGTGTATACCGACTTCACCAGCGAATTCCTCGAAGCTTGTGCGGACAATGGATTAATCGAGCTGCAGGAGCCGTGGTGGCAGTACCTCCTTTCCGGTGATTTTTTCGACGACTTCTACATGGCCGACGTGATCAAGTACCGTGGCGTGAACGCGTCAGCAGGCGATATCAACACGTCCTTCTACTCGTTCCTCAGCGAGGAGTTGGAATACCTAGAGCCGGAGCTCATCTTTGCCTTCGGCAAGCGGGCGTGGACCACGCTGATGGAGAAGTTCGACGTAGCTCCGCTCGGGGATGGGGCGGTGAGCGATAGCATCCTCGACGTACATGGGCACGTCTACGAGGCATCAGGAATCGTCGAGACCAACGTATTGCCGCTTGGACATATGAGTGGGAATTGCCGAGGGTCGCAAATCTCGAAAGTCGAGTATCAGCAGGGGATAGAAGATGGGCTTGAGGAATGGATAGCCTCTGCTAAGGAGTGACTTGTTCCCGACCCTAATGACTTCCGCCCTCCCCCCATTACACTGACCCCATGTTCACTCAACACGACTACTATTATTCGAAATTCCCGGAGAAAAATTGCTCGTCACCGAGCTTGACACGTCCAGGGGGCGGCGAAATAGATGTCGGTATATTGTCGTTTTTGCCTCCACAGAAATATATTGCAATAACAAATCGTAGGTGGTTGGGTAGTCAACAGCGAACTTCAGTGAACCTTCCCAGCAACGCCAACCGTCAGAAAAACCGTCACAGTTATTACTGACAGTGTCAGACGCTCAGCGCTAGTTTTAACACTGGGGGATGCTATGGTTTTGATGGCTACGAACTGGTGGCGAGAGTTGTTGTTCTCGTCACCTGCAATATGCTGACTAGATCCATTTATATCCCCAGTGGTTTCGGTTGTCCTACACGCCTCTGCTGGCTGACGGTAACTAATTAACTTACTTATTAACCCCGAAAAGCTTAAGTATTACCCATGTATGGCCGCTGTGGCGCCTGTATCTAGAGGGTAGGAACGTCTTATTTTGAGTAAGGCTTTTGTACCATTGTTCCGAATAACAAATTGGTCCGAGAAGACCGCCACCAGTTCGTAGCCACCTTCCTGGTGCGTCGGTATGGCCGACGGGTCAGGCAGGTAGAACGGGTGAACAAAACTACGTTAGCGATTGCCACGGCGGCGTGGCTCCATCGCTGGCGGCCCTCCCGGGGGTATAATTCGGGAGGAGAACGTGAGATGTCGAAACGCGATTCACCCGACCACGACGCAGTAGAGATCATCGAACAACTCGGTGAGGACGTCAACGAACCGTCGCTCCCCGACAAAGCGGCACGGTTAGAGGTCGATACGGAGGTGATGGCCGCTCTCGAGGAGAACGAGGGGTCGTTCCTCACCGCCGAGATCGTTGCGGCTATCACGAACTACTCCGAGGGCCACGTCCGTAGTCGTCTGCACGCGTTGACTGAGGACGACGATACCGACGTGGAGCGTGAACGTCGGTACAAGGAGATCCTCGCCGCGATCATCGGCGGGGACTTCGTCGTTCTCGCAGACGACAAGGACGTACTCCTCGAAGTCGTCAAGCAATACTGCCCCTCTGAGTTCGGTACGGCTCAGGCGATGACGACGAACGAACTCCGAGACTTCATCCTCGATGAGTACGCCAGTGGGCAAGTGACGACGAAGACGGACGCGCTGTACTTCGGCATTCGGGAGTAGTCCCGTCGGCCGACGTCTGCTGCTTTGAGGGTCTAACCAACGGTCGACGTTGGTGACGGTCCTCTTTCACGGGGCGTCGTGAGCATCTGTAGAAACTCCACGATTGTGGGTGCGTAGGCGATCAGTCAAGAAGTTCTCGTTCGCCAGTACGGACTCATTCGTCAACAACTCCGCTCGATAGAAGAACGGTACAACCTATGCGAAAGCGAGCATGCCCGAGAACTCGACCGTACTGTTGCTCGTCTCCAGGATTAGCGGCGTTATTATGCTTATTCGATGCTAGAGACGAAATCTGCTTCCCCATTTCCATCCGTGCTGATTAGATCGTCGTGTCCAGCCCGTGTTACGGAATCGATGAGAAAACTCCGTACAAAACATCCGGTATATAAGTCTCCGCAGTAATCGTAGCATCGTCAAGTGCAGAGACGGAATATATCGCGAGGAGAGGATATATACCGAGGCAGCCTGTACAGGCAACCAGAAGCACCGACGCAGAGAACTCACATTGCGACTGAACTTGGAAATCCCATCACAATGAAATCTCCATCGGATGCTGCACGAGCTGCAGAAGACGAAGCTCCTCCCGACTTAGAGGCACTCGAGGATCCGGACGACCTACTCACAGGCGAGCGAACGAGAGACGACTTTCTTTCGGTAGCACTGCAACTTCGAGAACCAACCCCAATCGCCGAGATTGCCGAGTTTGCAGGCAGAGGCAAAGACTCCGCCCGGGAATACATGCGTTGGTTCGAAACGATCGGCCTCGTCCGTCGGGTATCCGAGGATCCAGAGCAGTACGAGACCAATCAGTCGTATCTCTACTGGCGTCGCGTGGACAGAATCCGGAGCGACTACCGGGATACCGAAATCGTCGAGCGGCTCCAGGACGTCCTCGACGAGCTCGACGAGTTCAGCGAGCGGTACGATGTCGGGAATCCCGACCAAGTCGACATCGTCTCGACAGCACGAGAGCAGGACGTCGACGTCGAAAACGTCTGGGAAGACGCTTCTCGCTGGAAAACGCTTCTCGCCCGTCGTAACCTCCTCGAGGACGCGCTGGACCGAGAACAGGATCGGTATCTCGATAGTTCGGGCGGCGACTCCGATGGAGACTCGACGGCGAAACGACCGGCATAGTGGTACTGATTAATGGCAGGTAGTTCTCGGGATTCCGCACCGATCGACTTCGACGTTCTCGACGACATGCGGACCTATCTACGGAAGAGCAATCGGTTTGCAGATGTCGAGTGGCGACCAAGCTACGCCCCGGACTCGCTCGTTTGCATCTATGATCCGGGGTTTTACCCCGTCTCCGTAGAGGATTCCTCTCTTAAGATCACGTGGTACAAGAACGACGATTTCAACATTCACTACCAGGAGAACTGGGCGAGTGGAGAACAGAGGAAGTGTCGGTGGGACCGGCATCCGAACGACCACAATACGAGAGATCATTACCATCCGCTACCTGACGCGGCCACTCCCGGTACGGACGAATCGTATCCCCGGAATTGGAAAGACATCTTATCCAGCGTCTTATCTGAGATCGATGGGCGAATTGAGGCGTTCTGGCGTTGACTCAGAACAATCTGTCGGAGGTGAGGTCGCTTGCGAGGTAAGATCGATTTGCACGTTGGGCGGGTTCGATCGTTTTACTTGTCACCTCTCCGGTCGTCTTTCTGCTCAATTCCGAATGGGAAATTATCAATGTGCCAGCCATCCCCTGCTCATTTCGCACCGAGGTCAATAGTCCAGCTACTCCAATTGAGTCCTGATGAAGCTGGCTGCCGCTTCTAAGTCACAAGTGTGGTCCCTCAATCCATCGAACTTGTATTTCTCCCCCTCAACGCTGTTTAACACCAGACTTGGAGAAGTGGCATCTGTGGAGGTTTGTACGTTCGAAATTTGGTCAAAACTAAAGCTCCGTGTTTCATCGTGATCATCCACACCCGCAACATACAGAATTCTCTGATTGGTGATTAGTAAGTAGCAAGAACCAGATTCTGTTGCATCGTGGTAGGGCGTTTCCTGTTCTTCACCCGGTGGGACAATCCTGAACCCCCTCCTTGGGGGTTCGAATACAAATTCAAGTTGTTCGTCATCGTCAACGACCTCAAATAATTCATTTTCAAACAGTTCGCCTCTATTGCCAGTTAGAACATTCGTGCTGAATGAGCCGGCTGCCTCATCAGCGATTTTGGATATGTCGATATATTCATCCTTCGACTCGATTCTGGAGGCAACCTTAGCCTTGAGTTCAGAGAGTGAAAATTCCGTAGGAGGTTCTTGGTGACTCACAATCACCTCGTCATCGAATTCACTGACTAATCGTTTGTAAGTCTCCATAGTCTCAGATGCTTGTTCTAGACCGCGCTTTGCTTGTTTGTACTTTAAATGGGCTTCCTCTACCTCACCATTTTGACGCAGTTGGTCACCATACTCGAGGTGCTCCAAAATAGTATCAACGTGGTTACTAACCTCGCTTAGTAGTAGTTCAAGTCCTTTTGCTCGTTCAGTAATTCTGAACGTCTCTCGAAAATGCTTTTTGACTCTCTCTGTGACCTCGGACAACTGGCTGGTAAAAGATCCAGTAGAGGGTAAGTGATCGGTAGTATTTTTGTCGATATTTGTGAGGCCGGCATCGTATCGGGCGATTTTTCGCCCCACATCTATTATCTGTTTGTTTATGTCTTCATAATGTTCTACTGCATCAAAGTATCTCTCCTCATTAACTGCCTCCTCAGCCGTGTCAAGGTCGGACCAGATAACCTGAAGATCATTAATTATTTCTCCGCGGATTTTTATGAGACCTGGTAGAAACGTCGGCACATCTTTGGGCTTCGTTTCCTCATCAAACTCGGAAATTAACTGGGGGCTCTCTACCGTTTTAGCACTCTCCACTGACGTATCAGGCCTAGTAGCTTCGCCATCAGATGGTGTAGTTTCATCTTGATTTGCTCCCTCACCAATATATGAATGAGCGAGTGGGACCGCATCAAGAGCCTGGATAAGATTGTAGAGCTGAGGACCATCAATGAGCTTTACATTGAGTCTCTTTCCCACCTCTTCTGCGCCATCAGAAAATCTGCCGGTAGTAACAACGACCACCGTGTCAACGTCAGTTTGTTCCTGTCGAATGCTCGCATACTGCTGGATATCCGGTCTTCCGACTGTATTCGACGGCTCGTACCGTTTGACTTGAAGCACTTGTTTTCTCGGAACCGGCATCGACTTTTCAGCGATAACGTCAACCCCACCGTCGTCTGCTCCCTTTGTCACAATGGTTTCCCAGTTCTGTAACTCCCAGAGCTCCGCAATGAAATGCTCAAACTTGTAGGCGTCAACTTCCTGAAACTGCTCAAGAAATTCTTCTCGTGTACCGGCCATTTCATCATAGGATTCTCTGAAGTCATATTAAGCCCTGTTCTGTTTCTCGCCATCGATTCCGCCCAAAATAGTATCTCCACATGTGCTGACTATGCGCCTAATCCTTTCCGGGACTTCCAAGCCAGAGGATGTGCGAGAATTGAATTTGGCAGGAGTTCTCGCTAACGGGATCAGTCAATGGGTTCACCAACCTTGCCTTCAATTACCCAGGCAATACATTTCGTCAGAATTCTAGGATATCTCACCTTCGGTCATCGCGTATTGCTCCAAGTTTTCTACAAGCTCCTCACGTCGATGCCGTGACTTCCGCTCCTCGGCCCGCTGATCATAGTGCTTGTCCAGAACTGGCACAGAAACGTCCACTCGGTCGCTCAGTAGCTCCTTCGGGACACCAGCATCCAATTGACTCATGATCGCCCACTTCCGAAGTGGGTGCGTACTGAACCGGGAGGGACAGTCGGCCGCATTGGCATTCTTCGCGGCGGAACACTCTCCAATCTTCCGGCCATGCGGGCATTCACCGGAATACTCGCAGGGCCTGCTCATCTTATAGAAGTCCCGGCGGATCGTCGCCGTCGATGGTCGGCCGCTGATAGTCGTGAACAACGGCCGCCGATCGTACTCGTCAAAGACGTCCTCGCGGTTGTGCTCGACGTAGTCGACGATGAAGTCTCGGAGCCGCTCGGAGATGTTGATGACCCGGTCGCCATCCCGGCCGTTCTTGAGCGGCGTGCCATACTCCTCAGCGCCTTCTGGCCGGTGATGGAGATGGATGACCCGTTCGTCGGGCTCGAAGTCCTTTAGATCGATTCCACGGACTCCACCGAGCCGGATGCCAACCTCTGCGATGAGGTCGAAGACGACCTGACGGCGGGAGGCGTAATCGAATTTCCGGAAATACGTCTGGATCTGCTCGACTTCGTCGCCTGACGGGACCGTGTAGTTGACTTCCTCCTCTGGCGGGACGTTCGGGAGCGGCGTCCGGTCGGCGAGGTCCTCTTCGACGGCCTCGATCGTCTCGCAGAAGCGGAGGAATCGCTGCAGGATCGCGAGGTTCCCATTCAGGCTGACCGTCGCGAGCTCGGACTCGGTTTTGAGCCAGGTCTTGTATGCCAAGAGCTGGCGGCCGCTGAGCCCCGTCATGTCCTCGATGCCGGCCTGGTCGGTCCAATCGATGAACGTTCCCAAGGACGATTCGTGCTTCCGACGGGTCGCCATCCGTACCTCGTCCCGCCGGTGCTTGAGATACCACTCCAGGGATTCTCGTGGAGAGATCGATTCGAGATCGTCCTGGGTCACTGATCGGATTTTCTGCTTGTCATCAGGATTTCTGCGGCTACTTTCAGGATCCATGATAGCCATTCTTCGCTAAGACGGCTCTCTTGAAACCCTCAGTAGATAACGAATTCTGCTCCGGTTGCGGTCAATACAGGTGAACGACTTAGCGCATGAGATCGCAAATTATCTAGCAACTTTCAAATCCCCCAAGCAAGATATTATGCCTGGATTCAGCATCAGTCGTTATTCTTCAGACCGAATAGTATAGGCCACAGCTCACCGTTTCCATTCATCTTCCCATCGACCGAGATGTACCGGGGCCAGAATTCCATCCTCATCGAGATCTTCTTTCTTTACTCGTTCTTCATGCTGGATCGCTAAAGAGAGGTAGATGAGAGCAGAGCGGGCCTTCCGCAGACTCTTGATAGATAATCCCTCAAAGTCGTTCCGATATAATGACATAGCCAGGTCGTCCTGAATCCTCGATTCGTCAACAGGACCAGCCCACATTGGTTCGTGGAGCTTCAGGTAGCCGTGCTCAAGTTCGTTCCGAGTATCCCTGAGTTCCTTGGCTCCAGGATCCATTGAAGCTTCGACGTACATCTCGCTGAAGAACTTGAGGTCCTTACTCAACCAGAACAATCCCCTAAGCGCCCAATTCTCATGTCCGTCGAATAAAGGTGCCAGCTTGTTCCGACCTTGCGATTTGTACCAGACGTTCCCGAAGTTTAGGTTGTGCGTGGGAATATGAGAGAGCTCGAAATAGTACTGGATGAAAGAGGCGATTTTATCGAAGAGTGAGTAGGCCATCCGCATGGCGATTCGAACTTTCTCGGCGTTGAACGAGTAAACAGGATAGTCGAGCGTGTTCTCTAAGCGGACGTCCTTATCTGAGAAATGGGGTTCGTCGTTGTGTAAACCTTCATACAGGAGGTATCGTGCCGATACATATTCCTGTTTCATTTGGTTGTATAATCCGACACAGGAGACGATTTTGCTGCTTTCTTCGCCAGAGACTGAGCCGAGATGCAAGATATCTTTTGCAGCGATTGAGTTCGGACCGATATCATTGAGCGGATTAAGGAACAGGATTTGTTCTAAACACCACTGACGGTACTTCTTTTCCTCGTCAGAATCACCTAATGAGTATTCCTCAAACTCCATTTCCTCGTCGAGGACGCCTGGTTTGAACTGGTCGGCGATGTGCTGCTGAACACCCTCAAAGTACTCCTTCATCGGAGGGAAGAGTCCGTCCGCTGATACTGCCTCGTCTAATTGCTCGTACGCAGCGCGGAGGAAGGTAGCTGAATGGCCTTTGTCGTAGTGCGCACGGGCATAGCTGGTGAAGCCTATACCTTTCTGGCCTTTTGCCTGCGCGAAGGAAGGATCAATTTCAAGAGCGTGATTCCAGCATCGGATGGCCTCAACTACGCGGCCAACCTCGGAAAGGGCGTTTCCAAGGTTCGTGTAGATTTTGCAGGCCTCGATGTCTCTGATCTCCTCGATTCCGTTTGGGTCGAGGGCCATTCTGAAGTGGTAGATCTCTTGTTCTAGGTCATCGTTTTCCCACCACCATGTGCTGCTATCAGCTGCGTTGAGTCGTCTGAGATGAGAATATGCGTTACCGAGGAAGTAGTGGAGGCGGGACCTGTGTCCGGGTGGCAAGTCTCGGTCGAGTAGTTCTTCAGCGAGGTCTAGCGCGTGGTTGATCCCGTCTTCTTTACTTGTATCCCCAGATGCGTCTACGAGAAGTCCAATTACATCGAGCGCAAGTGCGTCGTCGAAGTCGTCTATAGAGTCGATTGAAATGAGTGTCTCATAGACTTCATCGGGATCTGATACTATTCTTTCGTTCAGTTCGCGGAGGGTTTCATTCGGCTTATCGCCGAGCGGATCTTCAGACATGGATTCCAGTGGTTATAGCTTTAAGACGGGGTTAGTCATCTCACATGTAGTGCTGTTGTGGACCTCCCAGCTGAAATTCTGCGCTCCGGCGCTTGCAACGATGTTTCCAATTGCGTCTGATATTCCCATTGTCAATCCCCCTTCCATACGTGGCATCCTAACTCTTGAGAAAAGGAGGTCTTTTTCATCAAACACGCACTATGTATCTCGCACTCCGCCCCAATCACCACCTGAAACTAATAAAAACTCAGCGGTCAATTCGCAGTATTCAGCTACTGGCTATTTCACGTAATTAGGCGTCTGAACAATGTAGTTTCAATAGAGCCGCTATGGTTTAATCCGTGGATACCTGATTCTTGCTGAGCGTGTCTGAGAACAATTTGCAGATAGCTTGGACCAGTAATTCTTCAAAATTACTCGAGATAAATCGGCGAACATCCAGCTACCCACAACGCCTCAAGGACTGGAAAACCTACTTATGCGGGAACACCCTCAACTAGGGTAGACGCATCGGAGCCACCAACAATGACGTTCCAAGAACGGCTCCGCTCGATAGAAGAGCGGTACGACGTAAGCGAGAGCGAGCACGCCCGAGAACTCGGCCGCACTGTCGCCAGCCTCCAAGACTAGCGCCGTCATTCTGCCTTTTCGAGGTACGCGACGAACTCTGCTTTTCCAATTCCTTCAGTGCTGAGTAGTTTGTCGTGTCCGGCCCGGGTGACGGATTCGCCAAGAAACTCCGTACACAGCTCGGTATGTACGTCCCCGTAGTACTCGTAGGCTTCAGAACGGGTGAGTTCAAGATCGTACTCTGCAAGGTCGATCCCGATATCGTTCTTCCGCATGACGACGTCACAGCCCCACTCAGCAAGTAGTGAGAACGCCGTCGTATTCCGGCGAACCGTGAGAATGCGCTTCGAATCTGCGATATACTCGTTAACCCATTCCCTCCACTCGTACGCTGTTGTCGCAAACTCGGGAAACGAGAATCCGGTTTCGATGCTTTCCAGATACCACTGAGCCATACTAATCGAAGTCCGATGATTTGCATTGGGCAACGCGTGCTTGAGAATGAGCGTCGACATCAGCTGCCCAGCAACGTCGACTGCCGTCCGGTTCCAATCGACGCGTGCAAGAGCGTCTGGGACCTGCTCAAACTCGATCTGCTTGTAGATTTCGAGCTTCGCTTCCTATTCGAGCTCTTTCTCCTCGATGATCTCCTCGAATATCTGGAGCAGCCGGACCGTGATCGTTCGGTCCTGTGGCGACATCTGGTCAAGCGTGTCTTCAAACTCGCCATCGATATTTTCGACCGTGCCACTCGCGCCCCGGTTCGTATACAGGACGAAGAATTCCTCATCGAGATCGTAGTGCTCAATAATTGCGTCTTGCTCAGACGTCGTTATCTCATCCCTGTCCAGAGTGACGTACGCGAGAGAATACTGCGGGTCATCGGGGTGATGGTAATAGACGTGGTCAGTCATTAGGCAAGGGCGCTCAGTGGGGTGTACTTAGTCAATAGGATAAGCGTTGCACATAGGGCTGCAATATACGACGGGGAATCCCCAAAAGGAGAGTGCTTCAGGCTGGTAAACGGTCATCGATTTGATGGTGTACCTTTCTTCTTTATCGAAACCGACTGTGCCTCCGTTCACTCGGAAGGTGAGGTGTTGCGTGTTCTTAATCGCTTCTTCGATGTCTTCAGCCTCGGTTTGCGGGGTCTGAGTGCTGAATGGATTTCGGGCTGCGATAATATCTGCGTCGCCGGAGACTTCTTGATCCAGCGGATACACCTCTTCCAACTCCATTTCCTGTTCTCCAATGTGGGATATATTCAGTTCTGTTTGTTGCTGCGTAATGGGTCCTCCATGATCGATGTCGATTAGTTCCTCCAGGTTTGGCCATGAGACTACTTGGTCGCTTAGCAGCAGGTTTGCCCGGGCATCATAAGATATCTCGCGCTCGGAAACGTCTTCATCAGATGGTGATTTTCCTCCTCGGAGTAAGAGGACTAAGGTGCCATATTCGGCTGGTGCAAGTATGATGAAGCAGGGTCGGTGCCTTCGAAATTCACGGTTGTATCGATTTTCGAAGGTTCCCTGTAATTCGTCTGCTAATTCGAATGAGTTTCGAATATCTGTTTCCAGTTGGTCGATCCCACTTGCATGGAATCCGAATTCGCTACACTGGAAGCTATAATATAATTGACCTTGGGAAGTCTTCGCTCCAATGAGGTCTTCAGCCCTCTCCATGAAATCGAGTACTTCACCGACAGATCCCCAGCCATCTGATACCGGGAGACGAATTAGTACTGGATCCCCTTTTGTTGCCGGATCAAAGGTGGTCATTCCATGGAACGGGACCAATGTTCCATACCCACCGACAGAAATTGCTCGCTTATCGAAGTGTTGTGATCTCATTTATACTTAGTTCATCATCGACCTTTGTAGGAGCAAATGCTTTCTGGTGGACCATTATCCCACTCAACAATCTACGTTCTTGACTGGATATGTGCGATTGGTCGATTTGCCTCGGTAGATTGACACTCAGATACTGAAGATTCTATTCGTTGAGGTTTCATTGATGTTTTTCGTTCCCTCTGACGTGGAATTTCCGTCCTAGTTTACGCGAATGTGTGAACCAACGTGGAAAACTAGACTGTGCAACGAGAGACTTCTTGGGAGGGACGTTCAGTGCACTAAATACACAGTGAACCTTGCACGAATGACATCTAAATCAACTCGTGCAGAACAGGTGTATCTTTCAGGACTGGTAGTCTTCACCAGAGCTGAGACCTCACCCGGTCGAGATCCCGTTCTAGAAAGAGAGCTTCTCGGAATTCCGGTTTGAATCCAGGATGGTGCTGTTGCGGCTTGAGGAGTTCCGCTAATTCATTCTTCCAGGTATACCAGACCCACTGATCTCTTCCCGGATTTAATGGTGCTCCAACAGTACCCCCCTGCGAATGTCTTACTGTTCGTAGCTTTAACGCTTTATCACTCTCATGATAGTTAAGACGAAGGAAGTGTTCCTCTGAAACTCCTTCACGAATTGGATCAATCTCACCGATCACAGTGTCTCCATCCAGTTCAGGTTGTTGAGTGGGTGGCTTGAGGTTGACAAATAGTCGTCGAACGAGATCTCGAGTGTGCTTTTCTTCAATATCGTTGAAAAGCTCACAGAATTGGTCCCAAGACAAAACTCGCTCGTCTCGCTTTCCTTGCCCATCCGTTGCTTTAGCTTTCCAGATTACGCTCAAATCTCCTTCGTCCTCTTCAACGCGAATCTGTTTCTTCCCGTCCCCTTCTCCCCACACGTACTTCGCAACTCGATGTGGTTTGTGAAGTTCAATGCGTTTGAGGTAATCGAGAAACTCGTCAACCAGACCTGCCGGATACGGATCCATATTGTTTCGGTTTTCGGAGAGGGCGCGATATAGATCAGACCAAGAGACTGTGGTATTTGAATCAGCGTTTAGCTCCGTAGAGTAACGGCTCAGTTGTTCTTTCCGAAGAGACTCCTTAGTTTTTCCCTCAATTGCGATACCGACGCTGTCTGTTTCAGAAAACAGATCAATAGGGCCACCGCCTTGTATAGAGTCCAGTTCCAGAGTACTATCCGCTGGGGGATACTTGGATAGGCCGATCAGGTGGACAGATTCAGGAACCGGGTCGCTGGTCTCGCGCTCAGTTGTCCAGTCTTTCAGGTGGGGGACATCCGCGGAAGTGAGGTTTGAAAGGACGGTTTGTTGAGTCCTAGGGGAAAGTCGATTTAGTAGGGTCCGAAGGTGGCTCATCACTACTCGCTCGTCTTGAGTCACTGGTGCAAACGGATTGTCTGCATACGCCATACAGGACCTCTATCCACTCTTCGTATTAATTTGTAAGTGTGGGATCACACGAGCTTCATTGCCACATTGGCAGCCAACTTTCTGATCTGAGCGTGTTGAACGCAACATCTGTATCCAGCATGCCACCTCTGTCCCCTTCTGAGGATCTCAACAATGCCAGAACAAGCAATGCGAAAATGGCCAAAGCGTCCGTTAATTATCACGCGATTTCTGAGCCCTCTTAGGAGAGCCAATTACCTCTCCGTATTGCCTCCGGCATAGACTCCCGGAAATCGAGTTTTAGATCCCTGGAGCTTTACTATATCGTCACCCTCCAACCGTCCAGATCGAACGAGAATGCCAACTTCTGCGTCCGTGAGCTCCTTCCCTTTCTCAAACCGTTCGTAGAGCTTCTCGATGTCGGGGTCATACTCGACATCGATCGAGACGTCCACATTTGTCGCCCTCCCGCTCGATCGGGAGAGTTTGTCGGCGTTCTCTGCAGCAAGCACTCCGCGTTGAACCCGCTCTTCCATGCGGGCCATGTCTCTTTCAAGACCGAGATGAGCAAACGCTAGCATAAATTCGATCACCTCGTCAGTCTCTTCCTCTCCCAGATCGTCGAAAATCTTCTCTCGCTCTTCTCGCTCAAGGAGCATCCAAAGCAGGACGAAGTCTTTCAACCCGTTCTTGACGCGCTCACGAATGTCCTGTCGTCGATTGGCGTCGGTCTGGGGCTGCGCGTACTCTTTGAGTCCACTGAGGTAGTCCCGGTCTGTTGGCGAGAGGATTCCCCGTGGCCGATCCCGGGGAGAAAAAGTGATGCCTTCATAGTCCTCCCCGGACTTCTTTGGCCCTTCTATTCCGGTGAACAACTCGCCATATCCCGAGTCCTGTTCGTCACTCATGTTTAGTCTATAATAGCATAACTCCTTGAATCTATTCACTTGTAATAGGTTTGGGGATGCCGACCCAACTACTGAGTACGGAGCACGGAGATGGCAAGGTCAATCGACATTCCCGATTACACCCGATCCCGACGTGAGAGCCTGATTCCAGCCCAGGGGAGGCTTTCGAATCTACTGTCCCACCGGAAGAACCGGCAATCGGACGTTCCGAGTCCGACCCGTGCAGTTCGGCAAATACGTACTACGAAATTTCGAGAGTTGAGCTTGCTCCCTCCTCGGGAAAGCGGGTGTTGCTTGCGTCAATCGGAGGCCCGCTAATGGCTGGAGCAAAACCGCTGGATCCGGACGAGTATGTTCGAAAGAACCGCGATACCCTCGTGAGGATCATCAAACATGGCAACGACGATTTCGTCCGGTCGCTCGCCCTCGCGGCGCTCGTCGAATACGGTGATGACCCCGACATCGAGAAGGTTCGCAGAGAACTCGAAAGAGCAGCCCGGATGGGCCACTCTGAGTAACAGGCTCAATCGTTCACTTGCTCGACGAACCGCCGGGCCGAGTCCACGATCTCCGGATCGCCACCGAGTGCCTCGATAATCGGTTCCATCTCTTCCAGCCGATCGAGCAACTCGGGATTGTCCTTCGCAATCCGCATCAGCGCCCGTCGTTCCTCATTCTGTATCTCTTCGATTTCGATGACTGCCCCGTGGTCGAGTGCCTGATGGCACCAGATACAAAACTCCTCATCTGCCGGCGTCCGCTCGCCACAACGGGTACAGATGACCGCAGCGATTCGGTCGGGCTCCTCGTCCTCGACCTCCATCCCGTGGGCACGAGCGACTTCCCGGTCGCTCGCCTCCGCGAAGACCGAGATGTACCTGCTGGCGGCCTTGCTTCCAGTGGTCCACCCGTGGTGGTCTTCGAGGACGGCCTGATTGACCCCCTGGCTCGCGAGGTGACTGGCCGAGGATTTCCGGAAGTTTGTGAAGGTCACCGGCTTCGTCACGCCGGCACGCTCCGCGGCTTCACGCGGGATCTTCCGAAACATCTGGTAGGAGATCTCCTCGCCACTGTTGAGCTTGCACCAGAGCGGCGCGTGATCCTCGTCCTTCCGTGGATGATTCGAGAGCCACCGATTGAGGAAAGGCGTCGCCGTAATGAGCAGGACCGAGCGCTGGCCCTGCTTCCCGTCGACGGTGATCTGGTGGCCGTGTTTGTGGTCGGTGACGTCGCCCACCGTGAGCTCCTGGAGTTCACCCGACCGTGCACCCGAGTCCCAGGCGACGGCGAGCAGCGCGGCGTCCCGGGCGTTCATCGTCTCGTCGATCATCGGCCGGACGTCGTCTTCCCAGTCGAGCATGTCGCCGGGATCGGGCTTGGGCTTGTAGTTCCGGCTCGTGGTGGTCGGGATCCACTCCAGGCTGTCCGGGACTTCGCCATCGTCCGCCAACCGAGCGCCGAACGTCCGGAGGGCGTTGCGGTAGTCTTTGTTCGTCTCCTCGTTGTCGTAGGTCCGGTTGATCCAGAGAACGATCTCCTCGGCTGCCTCCCGGTCGTCGAGCGCATCGGCAAGGCCACCGACCTCTTCGGCGATGATCGTGCAGTGTCTGAGCAGCTTCTCGCGCCGCTGGTCGGAGTACTGCGACCCCAACAGCCTCATCGCATCGAGGAAGTCGAGCAACCTCTCACGGTCCTCTTCAGACCCGCCTCGTTCGCCGCTCTCGACCTTATTTCTCAAAGTTTCGAGTTGTTTGGTCGGGTGAGTCACCATGTAGTGATGACTTATACTATAAATGGTGTGGAGATA
>Ga0207771_100267_pt1 | contig 35692 bp, 35 predicted proteins | sample A23M2SouthBayCA_2_FD_187731 | JGI IMG/M metagenome (GOLD analysis project Ga0207771, IMG submission 187731) | Aerobic enrichment media microbial communities from Eden Landing Ponds, California, USA - A23 M2 (2) (SPAdes) | ecosystem: Environmental > Aquatic > Marine > Unclassified | place... | reverse complement strand
GACTTTCGTCTACGAAATGGCTACACAGATCGCGGAATCTGAAGGACTGGAACGACTGAAAGCCGAAACAGTAGCTGCTGCGATGGTGAGGGGGTTGACTGACTGGTGACCAACCGCAGAAGTACAGGGCCCGTGCAACGTTATTTGCCCTGGTGGACTGAAAGGGCGAGGCGCGCTCGCGTTCACTGTAGTCGCTTGAGCGGGCCCTATTTGAGCGAGTGCAGCGCGGTGCGGGTGTTCGAGCGAAGATATCCCGGTCAGCGACCGCGAGCGTGTCGAGGGCTTTCATCTCTCACTGTGAGTAGCGGTCACGGCTTCTCTCACAGCTAGCGAGCGGGCCGAGGGCTTCCGTCTCTCACTGTGAGTAACGGAAACGTCACTGACTCAGGAAGAAATCGTTCGACCCATCTCTTAGCAAACCCCTCTCGAACAGACGTCGACTCACTCCGAGTCGGCAAACGCAGAAGCGAACTCCTCGGTCGAATCGCGCCAGGCCTCGATTATCGCGTCGTCGTTCTCGCTGTCCCAGTCGTCGATCTCGTCCTCGTCGAGGAAGTCGATCGTCCGCTCGGTGCCCTCCCGGAACGAGATCGTGTACTCGAAGTCCAGATCCCGCTTGGCTTTGCTGTTGTCGAACACCGTCGAATACTGGAAGTGGTCGATCAGCGGGTCGGTCCGGTCGGGCACCGCCTCGACGAGTTGCTCCGTCGGAATATAAACGAGGTCGGGCTCGGGGGCATCCATCGCGTCGGCGACGTACTCGTGGTACTGGTTCCAGGAGATGACCTCCTCGCTGGTGACGTGATACGCCTCGCCGTAGGCGGTCTCGTTGCCGATCGCGTTCACGAACGCGCCGGCCACGTCGTCGCGGTGGCAGGGCCCCCACAGCGTCGCGCCGTCGCCGTGGACGATGACCGGCTTGCCCTTCCGGATCCGGTCGAGGTAGTACGTCCCCCAGCCCATCGTGTGGATGACCGGCCCACCCTCGCCGTAGGTGCTCCAGGGTCGGATCACTGTCGTCTGGAACGCGTCCTCGTGGGCGTCCATGAAGATATCCTCGCACTCGGCCTTGTCCTCGCCGTACTGGCTCACTGCGGGCTCCCGGGGTGCCTCTTCCGTGGCGGGGTTGGCGTCGAGCGGCCGGTGGTAGACGTCGACCGTCGAACAGAAGACGAACTGTTCGATCCCGTCGAAGGCTTCGACGGCGCCCTCCGCTTGCTCCGGCGTGAAACAGACCATGTCGATCACGACGTCGGGGTCGACCGACTCGGCCGCGTCGTCGAGGTCCGACTGCTCGTTTCGGTCGCCGTAGACGTGCGAGACAGCGTCGGGGAGTTCCGAATCCGTCTCGCCCCGGTGAAAGAGCGTCACGTCGTGGCCGGCGTCGACCGCCTGGCGCGTGATCCCTGTACTGATCAGTCCTGTCCCGCCGACGATGAGAACGTCCATGACTCCCCCTGTGCCAGGAGGGGGATAAATCGTCGCCTCCCGGACGGTACTGCTCGTAATCCGGGATCGACGCCACTCGGACGAGACTGCTCGTCGTCGTCGTCGACCCGCCTGGATTTCCGCCTCGCCAACGCTTTTCGGGCGAGCGAGCGTCTCGCTACTATGGGACAAGCGTACGACCTCGGCGTCCAGACTGTCGTCTACCAGGCGTTCTCGCTCGAGGAACTGCTGGACGAACTCGACGATGTCGGCGTCGAGTACCTCGAACTCTGGGACTATCACTGCTCGCCCGACGACGACGCAGAGACAGTCGAGCGGGGTGTCGACGCCATCGAGGACTCGTCGGTTACAGTCTGTGGCTACGGCGTGATCGACCTCGGCGACACCGGCCAGGCCCGCGAGCACTTCGCCTTCGCAGACCGACTCGGCGCGGGCTACGTCACCGTCAACTACCCGCCCGACCGCGACGACATCACCGAGGAACTGGTCGCGCTCGGGAACGAATTCGAGATCGACGTGGGCATCCACAACTACTCGTCGGTCCACCACGACGACCTCTCGCAGGTCTTCTCCACCATCGACGACGTCCGCGGCGTGCTCGACCGCTACGACGACGAGCGACTCGGCCTCTGTGTCGACACCGGTCACTTCCTCGTCGAGGAAGTCGACCCCGAGGACGTCCTCCGGGAACTCGGCGAGCGCGTCAACAGCGTCCACCTCAAGGACACCTCCGACGCCGAGATCGAGGACTTCCCCGGCGCCGGCAAACTCGACCTCCCGACGATATTCGACCTGCTCGACGAACACACCGACCTCGACGCACCCGTCGTCATCGAGTACGAACTCCCCGCAGATCGTGCGAGCGACGCACTCCACGAGGCCGTCGCCAACGCTCGCGCCGCGATGGACTGACACCACGGGGTCACCCCGTCGCTCCGATGCCGCCGCCGATCCGGACCCGGGACCGGCACTCGGGACCGGCACTCGGGACCGGCCGAACCCGCCGCTTGTTCGCCGTTCGTCGAATCCAGATTCGTCGTCTGTGGGCGCTCTACGTGGGGGTTTCGGGCGATTCCAACACATCTATGTGGGGGACCCGCACACAGACAGTATGAGCGACGATCTCAACCGGGGACTGGAGGGTGTCACCGTCGCCGAGACGCGCCTCAGCGACATCGACGGCGAGGCGGGCGACCTCGTCATCGCCGGCTATCCCGTCGACGAACTCGCCGGGAACGCCACCTACGAGGAGAGTGTCTTCTTGCTCCTCCACGACCGCCTGCCGGACGCCGAGGAACTCGCCGAGTTTCGGGCGGACCTGTCCGGGCGCCGCGATATCGGCGAGGAAGTCCACGCGGTCCTCGAACGGGCCGCCAGCGAGGACAAACCCGCGATGGACGCCCTGCGGATGGGTGCCGCGGCGGCGACGCTCGGTACCGACGACGGCGACCCCGAGACCGACGCGCTCCGGGCGATCGCCGTCTTTCCCACTATCGTCGCGGCCTACTGGCGCTACCGCCAGGGCAACGAGCCGGTCGAACCCCGCGGGAACCTTGGCCACGCCGCCAACTACCTCTGCATGCTCACCGGCGAGGAACCCGACGCGCCCGAGGTCCGTGGCCTCGAAACCTACCTGAACACCGTGATCGACCACGGTCTCAACGCCTCGACGTTCACCGCTCGGACAGTCGTCTCGACGGAGTCCGACGTCGTCTCGGGTGCCACTGCTGCCGTCGGGACGCTGAAGGGCCCGCTCCACGGTGGCGCGCCCGGCCCAGTGCTGGACATGCTGACCGAGATCCACGAGACGGGCGACCCGGAAGCCTACGTCGAGGAGGCGCTCGACGCAGGCGAACGATTGATGGGCTTCGGTCATCGCGTCTACCGCGTCCGGGACCCCCGCGCGGCCGTTCTCGAAGCCGCCGCGGAGCGCTTCTACGACTCGGCGGGCGACGCCGACTTCTTCGCGACCGTCCGGGCGTTCGAGGACGTCGCCGTCGAGATCCTCGCAGACCGCTACCCCGAGCGCCGTCTCGATACGAACGTCGAGTTCTACACCGCGGCCCTGCTCGACGGCGTCGGCGTCCCGAAGGAACTGTTCACGACGACCTTCGCCGTCTCGCGGGTCGGCGGCTGGATGGCCCACGCGCTCGAGCAACTCGACGACAACCGCCTCGTGCGCCCCCGCTCGCGCTACGTCGGCGCGACCGATCGGGTGTGGACCCCCGTCGACGAACGTGACGCGTCTGAACACGCCGACTCGCCGGAGAACCCCGGGACCGCCTGATCTGTCCACCGGTCCACAACTGGAGCAAATCCGGGTAAATCGGGCCGAAACGTGACCTGGCTTTAGGCAGATACCACTCGCAGGGAGAGTGATGCCAGCACTCGCGCCACCCGAGCGACCGCCCGACGCCAGTGTCGCCGTCGAACCCGACGAGTCGACGACCGACGCGCTCGTCAGAGCGGCCGAGCGAGCGGGCGTCGACCTCGCGGGACCGGGCGCCTGGGTGCAGGACCTCGTCGACGGCCACGCACTCGACCGACTGTTTCTGGACCCTGACCCCGAGAGCGACGACGGACGAGCGACGCTCGTCCTGGAGTTGTGGGGCCACACGTTCGTTCTGACCCCCGGAACGGTGGAAGTGTACCGGTCAGAGTCCGATAACCCGTCCACGTCGTCGAGCTGAACCACGGTAAATTCTCGTAAAATTACTCGATACGATCTGGCCTTTTACCTCGTTCCAGTCCTCAGGTTCTCACCATGTCCCAGCCCGAACTGTTCGAAGGGTCCCCCGACGCACGGACTGTCGTCGAACCGAGCGAGTCGGCGACGGACGCGCTCGTCAGAGCTGCCAGACGCACGGACGTCGACCCGCTGGCCAGGGACGACCGGGTCCAGGACGTCGTCGACGGCGACGCGCTGGACCAGCTGTTCGGGCAAGCCCGTCCCGACCGCGACCAGTCGAGGGTGAAACTCGTCCTCGCTCTCTGGAACCGTGTGTTCGTCCTCACCCCCCTCGAAGTCGAAGCCTATCGGACGCCGTCTCGACGCTGACCGGCGCGGGCTGCTGACCAGCACAGGCCGCCAGCCCGGAGCGTAAGGCGTATCGGCGCGGCCGGCCCATCGCGGGTATGAGCCTCGACGACCTCACCGACGCTGTCCAGGACAACTACGGCGCACTCGACGAGGAACTCGCGGTCGCGACCGACCGGGAGACGCGCAACGAACTCGCCATGCTCGAAGCCGCCCTGGACCCGGAAGACACCGACGAACTCGTCCGCCGCGCGGTCCACATGCTCTTCCAGTCCACCGTCGAGAGCGGCACGCTCGATTTCCACCTCCGTTCGACCTACGACGTCACCTACGACGAGTATCTCTCCGGCATGACCTTCGAGGAGATGACCGGCGCCGACCAGTTCCCACAGAGTGGCGATCCCGACGACCGACGATATCAGTTCTAAACCACCTGGTTACGACCTTTTTTCCGCTCGGGTGTCCTCGGGCCGCCTTCGGCGACCCTGCGGGCACCGCTCGCGCAAAAAAGCTCGGACAAAAAAGCGCTCGCTTCGCTCGCGTGATCCACACGAGTGAGCACCGCGAGTGAGTGTGGGCTCGGAGGTCGCAGCCCGCGCAGCGAAGCGAGCAGGACCGTCTTCAGGCGACCGCCTCGCTCCGCTCGGCGGATGCTAGTTCTCTCGCAGTATCTCGTCCAACTCGCACAGCAACGCCTCCGATTGTGCCTCCCGGGCAGTCTCCCCCAGTTCGACCTGCAGGCCCGCACCGTCGGCCGCGAGCCAGTTGACGACGTTCTCCGGATGGGTCCCGCCGTAGTCGCCGTCCGAGACTGTTCTGGCAGGGATCGAAAGCGCGTTGTCGAGTCGGTTCGCGACTTCGACTTTGATCGCTCGGTCGACGCGCCCACCGACCAGGATCTCGTCGTCACCGAGTCCGTGGAGGCTGAGAACCGTCTCGAACCCGCGGTCTGCGATCTCTCCGAGTAGCGGGTACTCGTCGGGGTCGAACGATTTCGACGGCGGGTGCCAGCGGTCGTAGGCCCCCACCTCCTCGTCGAAGCCGAACGTCGCCCAGCAACTCGCCGACGGCAGGCGGGTCGCGAGTTCCACCGCGAGTTCGCCGGTGCCCGGTTCGACGCGCCCGCCGTGGGCCGCACAGACGAGGGTGTCGTCGTTGTCGTAGTCGTCGTAGAGGAACTCCGTCAGGTGGCCCGACTCCGTCGCCGCTATCGGTTCGGTCCTGATTCGCCGACGTGGCACGACCGGTTCTCGGGACCGACCGCTTGTGACTGTTCCGGGAGCCGAGGCCCTCGCCGCCGAGTGATGGCGCCGTCGGTCACCGTCGTTACGCAGTTGCCTCGAACGACTCGACCAGCAGGTTCACCGCGATGTCTATCTCCCGGTCGCGCACGTCCAGCGGCGGCAGTATCCGCAGCGTCTTGTAGCCACACCCCAGCATGAGCAGCCCGCGCTGCAGCGCCGCTTCCATCACGGCATCGCGCCGTTCTTTCGTCTCGCATTCGACACCGAGGAGGAGTCCCTCGCCCCGGATGTCCACGACGCCGTCCGGTTGCACGTCGCGCAACGTCTCCCTGAACTGCGCGCCGCGTTCGGTCGCGTTGTCGAGCAGGTTCTCGTCCTCGATGACGTCGAGCGTCAGCGCACCCTGGAGCGCACCGACGATGTCCCCGCCACCCCACGTCGAGGACAGCCGACCCCGTTTGTCCGGAAAGACGTCCGAGTTCGCGAGCGTCGCACCGACTCTGAGCCCTTTCCCGGCGGCGATCACGTCCGGTTCGTAGGGATAGTGGTCGCTGGCCCAGAATTCTCCGGTTCGGCCGACGCCCGCTTGCACTTCGTCGGCGACGAGATGCAGGTCGTGTTCCGCACACAGGGCCGTGATCTCGTCGACGAACGCGTCACTTGGGTAGCGCAGGCCACCCTCGCCCTGGACGGGTTCCACGATGAGATAGGCGACGTCGTCTGGGTGGACCGCGCCACGGTCGGGGTCGAGGAGGCGCCGAAGTTGCGAGCGCTCCCCGGAGAGAAAGCCACACGAGCAGGTCTCGGCGGTGCAGGACCGGTCGTCACAGAACGGTACGTCGTGGATCTTGCCGATCTCGGGGAACTCCCGGCGGTAGACGGACTTCGAGCGGTTGAGCGAGAGTGCCCCGAGTGTCCGCCCGTGGAACGCGCCCTCGAAGGTGATCCCGTAGTCGCCGCCGGTGTGGTCGTACGAGATCTTGATCGCGTTCTCGACCGCCTCGGCGCCCGAATTCGAGAGGAAAACGGTGTCGAGCCCGTAGTGGCCCGACCGGTCTTTCAGGCGGTCCATCAGGTCGGCAGGACTCGGGAAGTCGTGGTCAGCAAGCGGGCCACTGGCGACGTAGAAGTCCTGGCCGGCGATCTTCGCGGGATCGGGCAGGTCGAACTCGTCGAGGCGGTCCCGCAGTGTCGGGTGGTTGTACCCCAGCGGGGCGGCGGCGACGTGACCGGCGAAATCCAGCAGGACGTTACCGTCGACGTCGGTACAGAAGGGGCCGACCGCGGGCGCGGTGTGGTCCCAGACGAACTCGTAGACGTACGTGCTCGGCGCGGCCGACTCGTGGTGGTACTCGACCCACTCGCGGGCCCGCTCGCCGGGGATCGCATCCACCGACGGTTCGACGGTGTCCCTGTCCATAGGGTAAGCGGGGCCAGCGCGGTGAAAAGTCATGCGCCGGTTTGCGGGACGCGGTTCGACGGTCGAGGTTGCGATGTCGGTGTCACAGCAACGCGATCCCAGTGACGACGCCCGTCGCGACGAGCAAGAGCGTACTGAAGGTGGCGACGCGGACGGCGAACTCGCGGTCGGGCCCGCCGAAGGTCAGTCCAGCCTTGACGACGATCGACGACGCCGTCGCGAGCAGGATGGCGAAGACGGCTTCCTCGGCGGTGAGCGGGCCACCTCGGTAGAGCAACACGGCCGAGGTCGTCGCGCCGGCCGAGGAGACCAGCCCCGTCAGCGCCGAGGTCACGTAGAACCCCGCAGTGCCGAACTGGCTGGCGGCCAGGCCGCCGAGGACGACGACGACCAGGAACAGGCCGCCGAACCCGAGCACGTTCCGCAGCGAGAACGGACTCTCCAGGTCCATCTCCAGGTTCTCGGACCAGTCGGCCGTGAGAGCGGCGATGGCGACGCTGCCGAGTATCACCGCACCCAGCGGGACGATAGAGCCGACGAGCAACCCCGATTCGAACGTGAACGCGACCGCGATGGTGAGGTTGCGTGCGGCCATCGCCGCGTCGGCGAGCAGTATCGCGGCGACGGCGTAGGAACGCGTCTCCGGGCGCTGGCGGACGTGTTCGAGCATCGCACCGACGACCGCCGTCGAGGACGCCAGGCCGCCGAAAAAACCAGTGACGGCGATGCCGCGACCGCCGTAGGTCTGGACGACGGCGTAGTTGACGATGCCGATGCCGGCCACCGTGACGACCAGCAGCCAGATTACCCGCGGTTCGACCGTCACCGAGAGCCCGCTCGTGCCGAGGTCGTAGCCGCCGGGGGGCAACAGAGGATAGACGACGAAGGCGATGATGGCGAACTCGGCGACCGAGCGCAGTTCCTGACGGGAGAGCCCCCAGGCAAACGAGTGCAGTTCCCGTTTGAGCACCAGCAACAGCGAGGAGATGACGGTCACCGTCACCGCCTCCAGGGTATAGCCGCTCGCGACGAGCGCGCCGACACCGTAGGCGACCAGCAGGGAGACCGAGGTCGTCAGCGAGAGCCCCTCGATCTCGTCGTCGAGCATCCCCTGAACCGCGACGAGCACGCCCTGGACGATGACGAGGGCGCCGCCGACGACCACGAGCAACTCCAGGCCGACGATCGTAAAGACCGCGCCGAGCAGAGCGGTGAGCGAGAACGTCCTGATGCCCGCCGACTTGTGTGACCACTCCCGCTCCAGGCCGAGAAAGAGCCCCAGCGCGCCCGCGAGGACGACCTGTGCGACCTCGGCGTCCAGCGGGAGTTGTGACAGCGTCTGCACCCATCGGAATAGTCGGCGGAGACTGATAAATCGTGGACCCGAGGGGGATCACTGCCGCGAGGCGGGCGAGGCGAACGCACCACAGCGTCCCAGGAGCAGCGTCGACCGTCTGTGGAGTCAGACTTTTGAGGGGTCGGGGCGATAGGCCGCCGATGGTATCCTTCGAGTTCGACATCGACTGGCGACAAACGGCCTGGGTCGGCTTCGGTGCGGTCCTCGGGCTGGTCGTGCTGTGGGTGTTTCATTCGTTCGTGGGAACGTTCGTCTTCGCGCTCTTTCTGTACTACTCGACGCGACGGATCAACGAACTGGTCCAGGCCCGTGTCGGCCAGCGGACCGTCTCGGCGGCCCTGTCGCTGTTCGTCATCGCGTTGCCGGCCGTGTTGCTCCTGATATACGCGACCGCTATCGCCCTTCAGGAACTCCAGGCGTTCTCTCAGACGACCGAACTCGGGCCGTATCTCGACTACGTCCGTCCGTATCTGGACGTCTCCTCGGCCTTCGAGAACCCGCGGGACGTCTTCGACCAGGCTGGCGGCGTCGACCTGCTGCGGCGCACGCTCACCCAGACGACGGATTACGTCGGCGTCGTCGGGACTGCCATCTTGCACCTGTTCGTCATGTTCTCCGTGGCGTTTTACTTGCTCCGGGACGACGACCGGTTCGTCACCTGGGCGAACGGACTCGCAGTCGACTGGAGTGTCATCCGGACCTACGCGGTCGAAGTCGACGCCAGCTTAGAGCGCATCTTCGCCGGCAACATCCTCAACGCGCTGGTGACCGGGACCGTGGGTGCCATCGTCTACAGCGTCCTCAATCTCTTCGCGACTGGCCCCGTCTCGATCCCGTACCCGGCGCTGGTCGGCCTGCTCGCCGGGATCGCGAGTCTCATCCCCGTCGTCGGCATGAAGATCGTCTACGTCCCGATACTTGGCTATCTCGGGGTCCAGGCGGCGGTCACGGGCAGCGGCTGGGAGTTCGTCGCCATCTTCGGTCTCGTCTCCCTGGTCGTCGTCGACGTCATCCCCGACCTCGTCGTCCGCCCGTACGTCTCCGGGGGCGGCCTCCACACCGGGGCGCTGATGTTCGCGTACATCCTCGGCTCGCTGCTCTTTGGCTGGTACGGCCTGTTCCTCGGACCGATGGTGCTGGTCTTCGTCACGCACTTTCTCCGTGTCGTGGTGCCGGAACTGCTCCCCGACGAGTCCACAGAGCGTCCGGCAGACCCGGTGTATCTCCCGCGCTCGGGCCCCGCTGCCGACGTCGCAGTCGGCGAGGCTCCCGACTCCCGGACGGATTCGCGCGTCGGCCACCCCTCCGGCGGGGTGCGCGACGGATCTGCTGAGGAACCCCCGGGAGACTCCTGAACCCCCGGAAGTCCTGAACCCTCGGATGACTCCTGAACCACGGTGTAGCGACTCCCGACCGTGACAGTCGACGACTGACGAGAAAGAGACCGGCGACTACAGGTCTACGTACTGGTCTTCCCACTCGCGGCGAGCCTCGATCTCTCGGCGTCCCCGTCGCGTGAGACTGTAGAAATTCGTTCGACGGTCGCGCTGTCCTTTCTCGACGAGTCCCTTGTCGACGAGTGTGTCGAGGTTCGGGTAGAGCCGTCCGTGGTGGATCTCCTTCTCGTAGTACTCCTCGAGTTCCTCTTTTATCGCCAGACCGTGTGGTTCCTCTTTTCCGGCGATCGTGTACAGCAGGTCACGCTGGAATCCTGTCAGGTCGTACATCGGTAACTTCCATCCGACTGTTCGTGTCGGATATAGATAAATATGACGACTGATGGCCGAATTCGTCGCAATACCGGTTCAGTCCTCGTATCTCCAGCGAGTGAGGAAAACTAACGGTGTTGATGCAAACGTCACTCCCGTTGTATTTGCGTTGTTTCACGAGGGGTCCCACCGCCCCCCATACGTGGGTGTGGCACTGGCAATACATTACCATCAAGTAACTGGTATACGATGGGAAACCGACCGGTCGAAAGCGAGCGGTTCTGAGCGGGCCGAGCCGGCCGTGAGCGACTGGACTGGAAGTCACCTGTCGCTCTCGGTCGTCGTTCGCCGGGTTTACACTGGGCCGGCTCTAGGCACGACTCGCTCGTCGTGTAGCGTCGAAAGGAATGGAAAGCGAAGCGCGTGGGGAAAAGCCCACGCGCACGCTTGCCGCCCTGAATTGGTCCCCGCTGACGCTTCGGCCCTCCAAGCGAAGCGTCACCTGATACTACCCGGTGCGAATTACTTAAACCTACCGACCTCCCCGCCTCCCGACCCCGGTCGTGTCCGCCGACCGAGGGTCGCGGTCCCGGGAAACCGGCTCCGACCAGACGCGTTTTGTGGGCGTGGGCCGTACATGGTCGGCATGAAAGTCCGCGGTGAGCGCGAGTGCCGGGAGTGTGGCACACACTGGTCGTACTACGACACCGGCAGTATCGTCTGTCCCCAGTGTGGAAGCGTCCGCAGCGTCGGGATAGACGAACGAACTGAACACACCGCGACCACCGCCGAGTTCGACCTGACAACCGTTCGCGGAATGGTCGACGAGGTCCCGCTCTCGGAACTGGCGGGCGAGGTCGAGTCTGTCGCCGCCGACTACGTCCGCCGCATCGGGTTCATCCACGCCGGCGAGTTGCTGCCCCTCGACGACGTCTATCTCGCCGCGCTCGAACTCCGTCACGTCGCCGCCGAGGTGAACCGCGCCATGCGCGTCTCCGACGCCGAGGAACGGTACTTCTTCGCCCTCCTCGGGGGCGCCGACGAGGGAGACCGACCCGCGCCCGCGGAGGTGCCCGACTCGTTGCGTGGCGCGCGCGGCCTCGCCGCGGCCACAGCCGTCGACACCTACGCGACGGAGGTCCGCCAGTACCTCGACGACCATCCAGACCGCACCCCATCGCAGTTGCTCGGGACCCTGGGCGAACACCGCAAGCGCGTCGCCGCCCTCGACGGCGAGGTCACACCCCGGACTGCCGAGCGACTCGTCCGCGTCGCACAGGATCTGGGCCGGGCGGTCGCCGAGGACGACGAGACAGCCCTCGCCCGCGCCCAGCAACGCCTCGACGAGCTCTCTGTCGAGGTCTGAACTCCACGCTGTGTCGTCTTCCTGACACCACGTTCTGCTGCGCCGCCCAAGCGGGACGAGCGTGTCTCTCGTCCGAAGACTCGCACTCACTGACCGCGGTCGTCAGTCGTCGTCCATGCCGGTCCCGACTTCTCCGCTCTCGACGTCGATACTCCCCATGTCGGGCGTGGCCTGTCCGCCGCGGGCCGACTGGAGTTTGCCCGCGACGACGGCACAGACGTAGATCCCCACGGCGACGAGGACGATGACGCCGCCAGCGGTGACGCCGGCGTAGTAGGCGACAGCGATGCCCAGCAACACCGCGAGTTCCGCCAGCACCACCGAAACGAGGAGCGACTCGGAGAAACTCCGTGAGACCTGTGTCGCGCCCGCGACTGGGACCACGAGCATCGCCGCGACGAGGATGACGCCCATTATCTGCATCGCGCCGACGACGACCATCGCCGTCAGCATCACCATCACCCGGTTGTACCAGTTGACGGAGATCCCGGAGACGGCGGCCGCCGTCTCGTCGAAGGTGACGTACAGGAGCTGGTTGCGCGTCAACACCACCGTCACGACGATGACGGCGAACAACACCAGGAGGATCGCCGCGCTCTGTGGCGAAACCGTCGAGAGGTTCCCGAAGAGGAACTGGTTGACGCCGACGGCGAGCCCACCCGCGTTGAGACTGATGAGCGTCGTCCCCAGCGCGAACCCCGTCGACAGGACGATCGCCATCGAGACGTCGTTGTAGGCGTCCGTGACCTCGGAGATGAGTTCGATGAACAGCGCGGCGATCATCGCCACGACGACCGCGGTGAGATACGGCGACACCCCCAGGTCGAGGACGGCGTTCAGAAAGAGCCCGACGGCCACCCCGGCGAACCCGGTGTGGGCCAGCGCGTCCCCGATCAGCGCGAGCTGGCGGTGAACGAGGAACGTCCCGATGAGCGGCGCCATCACGCCGACACAGAGCCCGACGAGTATCGCACGCTGCATGTACCGGTAGCGCGGGTCGATCATCTCCAGGCCGGTGAAGAAGTACACCCAGTCCAGCAGCCAGTACCACTGCTCCAGCAACCACAGGAGGACGCCGAAGACGAGGTCGCCGACACCGCCTAGCCCGCTCTGCAGCGGGACCAAGACCGACGGGTCCACCGTCGCGAGCACAGTCGCCACGACAGTGGCCGCGACGTCCGCGCTCATCTGTCAGCCCCCGTGAGAAACTGTGCTTCGGTTCCGAACGCCCGGGCTAGCGCGTCGCTGTCGACAAACTCGTCGGTCGGGCCGTCGAAGTAGACCTCGCGATTGAGACAGACGACGCGGTCGGCGTGTTCGACGACCGCTCCGAGGTCGTGCTCGATGAGGAGGACGGTGATGCCCGCCGCGTTCAGTGTCGCCAGCAGGTCGTAGAAGGCGTCGACCGACTCGGCGTCCACGCCGACGGTCGGTTCGTCCAGGACCAGCAGGTCGGCCTCGCTCGCTAGCGCTCGGGCGATGAACGCGCGCTGGCGCTGGCCGCCGGAGAGTTGCGTGATACGCCGGTCGGCGAACGAACTCATCCCGACGGTGGCCAGCGCGTCGTCGACGATCGCCCAGTCCGAGGCGGTGAGCCGTCCGAAGACGGCATTCGCACCCCCCAGCACGGTCTTCAGAGGGTCCTCGCGCAGGGCGTCGGCGACCGTCTGGTCGTCTGCCAGGACCCGGCCGAGACCGACGTGCGGAAACCGTCCCATCTTCACCACCTCGCGGACGGTGATGGGCATCTCCTTGGCGGCGCTGGCGTGCTGGGCGACGTAGCCGAGTCGCCCGCCGTCTTCGAAACGGTCGGCGCGTTCCCCGAACAGGCGAGCAGTGCCCGTGTCGGGTTCGAGCAGGCCCAGCAGTAGTTGCATCAGCGTCGACTTCCCCGACCCGTTGGGCCCGACCACGGCGACGTACTCGCCGGCGTCGATGGCCAGCGAGACGTCCTCGACCACGGGCGTGGCCGTGTAGCCGAAGGTGACGTCCGCGAGTTCGACGACCGGGTGGCTCCCCGGAGTGGCCGGGTCGGTCGCTGTCGACGCCCGTTCGCCCGTGCTGGCTGCCGTCGCGGCGTCAGTATCGTCCGTGCTCATACTGGTTCGAAGTTCCGCCACTGTTCGAGCCACTCCGCCGACGGGGCCGCGTCCTCGGGGGTCTCGTTGCCGAGGACGATCTCGAACGTGGGCATGTTGATGTTGTCCGCGATCTCCTCGTAGCCCCAGTTCTCTTCGACCCACTCCTCGCGGACGCCGGCGTACGGTGTCACGGGGAAGTACGCCTCCACGTCCGTCTCGCGGACGAGTTGCTGTGCCGGGCGCTGGGACTCGAAGACGCCGTTGGCGATGTATCTGATGTCGTTTTCGCGGATGACCTCCGTCGCTTCGCGGATGTCAGCGGGTTTGACGTCGCCACTCGCCGCGAGGTTCGTCACCAGCGGCCGCATCCGCACGCCGTAGCGGACCCCGATGTACTGGAAGGCGTTGTGGGCGGCCAGCTGGACGACGTCGCGTTCGGCACGGTCGAAGATGGCCTCGTAATCCGCGTCGATACGGTCCAGGACGTCCGTGTTGTAGCTCTCGGCGTTCGCTCGGAACGTGTCGGCGTGATCTGGAAAGATCTCGGCGAACCCCTCTGCGATGTTGTCGACCGACTGCTTCGCACGGCGAGGGTCCAGCCAGAAATGTGGGTCCTTCCCGCGCTGAGCCCCGACGCCCTCCTCCTCGCGGTCGAGTGTCGCAGCGAGGTCGACCAGTTCGATCCCCTCCCGAACGTTGACGAGCGCCGTGTCGACGTCGTCGCCCCGAATGGTCTCGATGGCGCGGTCCGCCCACGGCTGGAAGTCCGCACCGACGTGGACGAACGCGTCCGCCTCGATGATACGCTGTGTGATGCTGGCGTTGGGCTCCCAGCCGTGGCCGTGCAACCCCGTCGGGACGAGGTTCTCCACTGTCAGCGGAGTTCCCTCGGCTATCTCCCGCCCGAAATCGAAGAAACTGAAAAACGAAGCCACCGCGACCGGCCCGTCGCTCTCCTCGTCACCGTCGCTCCCAGACTGTCCCGGCGCACTCGGTAGCGCCGTACACCCGGCCAGTCCCGCCAGTACTGCTCCCCCGCCGACGCGGAGCGCGTCCCGTCGCGTCACCGCTCGATTATCGTCTGAATTACGTGACATAGTAAATAGCCAAAACTTTGGATTAGGCCTATCTAATCCTCTGTTAGCCGACCCCATACTTATAGATTGCCACCTCCAAATAACATGGGTGGCGGCGGTAGCAGCGGTCGTGTTCGAGGGTCTCGTGGCCGCTGGACGGGACACTGTGCCGGGAGTACGATATCGGGACTCACGAGTACGGACTGAGATGAGGCCGGCGGGTCCGTCAGGAAACCCGTTCGAGTGCGAGGGTTATCGGATCTCGACGTCGGTACCCGAACGCAGACTCGCCGCTTTGACCGTGTTGTACAGAAGCATCGCGCGCGTCATCGGGCCGACACCGCCGGGAACCGGCGTGATTGCGCTCGCCTTCGCCTTCGCGCTCTCGAAGTCGACGTCCCCGACCAGTTCGTAGCCTTTCTCGTTGTCGGCGTCGACCTGGTTGATCCCGACGTCGACCACGACCGCACCGTCTTTGACCATCGACGCGTCGATCATCCCAGGGACGCCCGCGGCGGCGACGAGGATGTCGGCCTCCCGCGTTTTCGCCGCGAGGTCTGCCGTCCGGGAGTGACAGACAGTCGTCGTCGCGTTGCCGCCCTCTGCCTTCTGGGTCAGAAGGTTCGCCATCGGCTTGCCGACCAGTCGCGACCGGCCGACGACGACCGCGTCTTTCCCCTCGGGGTCGACGCCCGTCTCCTCCAGCAGGACCTGGACACCGTGGGGCGTACAGGGCTTGTAACGGGTCTCGCCGGCGACGAGGCGGCCGATGTTTTCGGGGTGGAGACCGTCGACGTCCTTCTGGGGGTCGAGACTCCGGAGGACGCGCCCGCTGTCGACGTGGTCGGGCGTCGGCATCTGGACGAGGATTCCGTCGACGTCGTCGTCGGCGTTCAGTTCGTCGATGGTGTCGTAGAGCGCTTGTGCGGGAGCCTCGGAATCGAGTTCCACGTCCGCGGTCGCGATCCCGACTTCCTCGCAGTCGTTCTGTTTCATCGAGACGTACGTCTCGCTGGCGGGGTCGGTGCTCATCAGGACCGTCGCGAGCGTCGGTGTCACGCCCGCGTCGGCGAGTTCGTCGACCGCCGCGGCGACGTCGTCTCGAACCGACTCGGCGACCGCGTTGCCGTCGATGATCTCCGTCATATCCGAGAGAGCGCCGCCCGCCCGTATGAATCTCCCGGAGACGCCGCCATCATCGCCGACAGCGACTCGACTGTCGACACTGTCGACACCGTGGCCGGTCCAGCGGTAAAACGGCGTCCTACAGCACGTCCGCGAGTTCGTCGGCGACCCGGTCGCCCAGCGCCGTCTTCTCTCCCTCGAAGGGCTCCACGTCGTCATCCCGAACGAACAGCGCCCGGGTGCGGTCCTCGCCCATCACGCTGGCGTCGTTGGCGACGACGAAGGCCATTCCGACGCGGTCCAGGATCTCGCGGGCGGCCGCGGCGATCGCCTCGTCGTCACCGCCAGTCTCGGCTTTGAACCCGACGACCGGCAGGTCCGGACGAGCATCCCGGACCGAGTCGACGAGTTTGGGGGTGGGTTCGAGTTCGAGCGTCAGGCCGGACTGCCGGGAGCGGATCTTCTCCGTGCGGTGCTCGACAGTGTAATCCGAGATCGCAGCCGCCGAGACCAGCGCGTCGGCGTCGCTGACGGCAGCGAGCACGGCGTCGTGCATCTCGGCGGCCGATTCGACCGACTCGACGGTCGCGTAGGGAACGTCTGGGCCGTCGTGGACGAGCGTCACGTCGGCACCGCGGACGTGGCAGGCCCGGGCCACCGCGCGGCCCGTCTTGCCCGAGGCGCGGTTCGAGAGCGTCCGGAGTGGGTCGACCGACTCCGTCGTGGCACCGCTGGTCACGACGACGTGTTCGCCCGCCAGTGAGTCGGGAGTCGTCGCGCGTGCGGCCTCTGTGACGATGGCGTCTTCGGTGGCGATCTTGGCCTTACCCTCCTCGATTCGCGGGTCGACGAACGCGACGCCCCAGGACTCGACACGGTCGATCGCCTCCAGCACGCCGGGGTGGTCGTACATGGGTTCGTGCATCGCGGGCGCGACGACGACCGGGACGCCCGCACCGAGCGCGGTCGTCGCACACGTCGTGACCGGCGTGTCGTCGACGGCCGCGGCCATCTTCCCGACGGTGTTGGCGGTGGCGGGCGCGATCAAGAAGACGTCGGCCCACCCCTCACGGCCACAGAGTTCGACGTGTTCGACCGACCCCGTGATCTCGGTGACGACGGGATTCTCGGTGGCGAACTCCAGTGCCCAGGGGTGGATAATGCCGCGTGCTGCTTCGGTCGTGACCGCCCGCACCGTGGCACCCCGGCGACGCAACTCGTGGGCCAGTTCGACCGTCTTCACTGCCGCGATCGACCCCGTGACGCCGAGTGCGACGTTGACCCCGTCCAGCATCGCTCGACGCTACGACTCGCCGGGATTAAAATGGGTGGGACCCGCCGACCGCACGATATCCCCCTCGCGGTCGGCACGTGGTCCGAAACGGGATGCCTCTGACACCCATCGACGATTACGAGCGGTCAGATATCTATGTTGTGGTTGAGGAACCTGATGTACCATGGTGATTTATAACCGGTACGCTCTGGCGACGATGAACAGGTCGCTGTACTGACGCGTCAGGGCCGAGTTGGGTCAGGTCCGGCCGGGTGGAGCAGTGGCGCGGCTCAGACGCCTTCGACCGTCTCGCGAAACGCGATGACGGCGTCGTGGGCGGCTTCGATCTCGGCGGCGGCGTCCTCGTTCGCGGACTCCTGGAGGTCGCCCAGTGCGTTCTCGATGCGGGCGAGGCGGCCGTGGTCCGGGCCGCGCTCGCGTTCGGCGAGACTGTCCAGTTGACCGGCCAGGTCGCGCAGGCGCTCGGCTGCGTCTTCGTCGTCGCTAGCGTCGGCGGCCGATTCGAGTCTGTCGCTCGCAGTCGCGAGGTGTTCGCGCGTCATAGATGCGCTTTCGCCGACCCGTGCGAAAACGGTTGTGGTCAGTCGCTCGCGGGTCGGATACGGAGTTCGATCCCGTCAGGGTCGGTGACGGCGAACCCGCCGGAATCGGACTCGTCCGGGACACCGCCGACCCCGACGTCCGCCGCCTCGAAGCGCTCCCGGACGGCCGCCAGCGCGTCGTCGGGGACGACGACCTCGAACCAGTCGAGTCCGCGCCCCTCGGCGGATGCGGAGCGTCCGTTCCAGACGTTACAGCCGACGTGGTGGTGGTACTCGCCCGCGGCGAGAAAGAGCGCCCCCGACATCGCCTGGCGGACGTTCATCCCGAGCACGTCGGCGTAGAACGACCGGGCCGACTCCAGGGCGGTAACTTCGAGGTGCACGTGGCCAACGTCACTCCCGCTGGGAACCGACTCGGCGCCGGTCGACTCGGCCGCGAGCGCGTCCAGGTCCAGCGGGTCGGTCGTCATCGCCACGCGGCCGTCGTCGGTCGTCGGCCACTCCGCACGCGGGCGGTCACAGTATATTTCGACCCCATTGTCCTCCGGGTCGCGCAGGTAGAGCGCCTCGCTGACGAGGTGGTCCGAAGCGCCGGTGAGTTGCCAGCCCGCGCGTATCCGGTCGAGTGCGTCACCCAGTGCGGCCCGGGAGGGGACGCGAAACGCCGTGTGAAAGAGTCCGGCGGCTTTCTCGGGGCGCTCGGTGGCGTCGGGGTCGGCGCGGAGTTCGAGGAGCGATTCCTCGGCTGTGCCGAGCGTGGCCGCGCCACCGCGTTCGTCGGCGTCGTCCCGCGAGTGAACCTGCAGTCCGACGACGTCGCGGTAGAACGCGACGGTCTCGTCGAGGTCGCCGACGGTCAGTGCGACGCGGCCGATCCCCGCCGAGGCGGGTAGCGTTCCCGCAGTCATCGTCCCCGCGCTCCGCTCTCGGGCGGGCGCACGGTGGCGGTCGGTATCGAGGCGATCACGACCGCCCGTGGGACTGCGCGGAACAAGAATCCACTGCGGTCTGGTACGGGCCGGTCAGCCGTCGAACACCTCGCGGTGTGGGTGGGGCTGGGTCGCGCCCGCAGAGTTCCGGGCGATGACCTGTGCGTGCGCACCGCGATGGTCGCCCTCGCCGTCCCTGAACTCGCGATAGTGGAGGACGGTCAGGTCCAGACAGGCCCGAAGCAGTTCGTTCGCCCCCAGCCTGCGACGGTCAGATGGCCCGTAGTCGACACCCTCGGACGTGCGGAGGTGGTCCTCGTAGTAGAGGACTCCTCCGGGTTTTAGCGCCGCCTTGATATCGGTCAAGCGGTCCAGTATCCGGAACGAGCGGGCGGTGATAACGTCGTAGGTCTCCTCGGGATAGGCGTATTCGAGGGCGTCGGCCTCGATCCACGTGCAGTTGTCCGCGACGCCGCGTTTTTCGGCGTTTTCGCGGGCGACTTCGAGCCCCACTCGCGACCTGTCGAGCGCGTCGACAGTGTAGCCCTGTTCGGCGAGGAACACGGAGTTGCGTCCGGTCCCGGTCGCGATATCCAGCGCTCGGCCGTCCGGGAAGGTGTCGACGTACTGTACCAGCGCCGGCGCCGGGTCGGGGTCCATCGGGTAGTCGCCCGTCCGGAAGCGTTCGTCCCAGACGCTCATACCCGCTCGTAGGTCACCCCGCGTGAAACCGCTTGCCCGGGGCGAGCGTTTTGAGGGTCGAACCCCCATCGGGCGTATGGAGACCGTCACGGTCCAGGGCGTCGACGTCCCGGCGCTGGGACTGGGCACCTACCGGTTGCGAAACCAGGCCTGCGTGAACACCGTCCGCGAGGCCCTGGAACTGGGGTATCGCCACGTCGACACCGCCGAGTTCTACGACAACCAGCGTGCAGTCGGCGAGGGCATCGCCACCGCGAACGTCGACCGCGAGGACGTCTTCCTCACGACGAAGATCTGGCGGTCGAACCTCCGGCACGAGGACGCGCTCGCCTCCGCTCGCGAGAGCATCGACAGGCTCGACGTCGAGTACGTCGACCTGCTGTTGATCCACTGGCCGGACCAGTCGGTCCCGGTCGCGGAGACGCTGGACGCGATGACCCAGTTGCGCGAAGCAGGGCAGGTCCGACATATCGGGGTCAGCAACTTCTCGGTCCCACAGTTGCGGGAGGCGATCGAGGCGACCGACGCGCCGATCCTCACCGACCAGGTCGAGTACCACCCCTTCACCGACCAGTCGGATCTCCTCGAATACTGTATCGAGCAGGACGTACTCCTGACGGCCTACAGTCCGCTGGCCAAGGGGAAAGTCGCAAGCGACGACACGCTCGCCGAGATCGGCGACCGCTACGACAGGACGGCTTCGCAGGTCGCGTTACGGTGGCTCGTCCAGCAGGAAGCCGTCGCCGCGATCCCGAAAGCGTCGAGTCGCGAGCACCTCCGGGAGAACCTCGCGATCTTCGACTTCGAACTCACCGACGACGAGATGAGTCGCGTCTTCGACCTGCACGGCGGGCTCGCCACGCGACTCCGAGACCTGCTCGGACTGTGAGACGCCGAACGCCGTCGTACTTTAGACAGGTTGTTGTCATTTCGGGGCGGACTGGGCGGTATGAGCGTTGACGAACTGCCGGAACCGGGTGACCCGGCACTGGAAGCCGACGAACCCCACCCCGACGTCCAGCGGGTGATGGCCGACCGTGAGCGGCTTCGCCCGCTCCCGTTGCATCGGATGGGCCCGCGAGGGGTGCGACTCCTGACGAAACTCGGGCTGTGGTTACAGGACGCCGACCCGCCGTCGGTCGCGACGAGCGATCTGGAGATCCCGGGGCCGGCCGGTGCCATTCCGGTACGACGCTACCGGCCGAGCGGGACGGGCCCGTTCCCGACGGTCGTCTTCTTCCACGGCGGCGGGTTCGTCCTGGGGAACGTGGACAGTCACGACCTGCTGTGTCGCTATCTGACGGTCAGAAGCGACTGCGAGGTGGTCTCGGTCGACTACCGGCTGGCGCCCGAACACCCGTTCCCGGCGGCCGTCGAGGACGCGTCCGCCGCGGTCGAGTGGGCGGCGGACGACCCGGCGGAACTCGACGGTGACGGTCAACTCGCCGTGGCGGGCGACAGCGCCGGTGGGAATCTGGCGGCCGTGGTGTCGATGCTGGCTGCCGAGGACGACGAGCCTGCTATCGACCACCAGCTACTGGTCTATCCGGCGGTCGCCATGGGGCGGGAGTATCCCTCGGTGCGCGACCACGCGGGCTACGTGCTAGAGGCGGCGGACATTGAGTGGTTCGAGGACTGTTACTTCGGGAGCGACCTGACGCGTCGGAACCCCTGTGCGGACCCGATGCGGGCCTGTGACCTCTCCGGGGTGGCGCCGGCGACGGTCGTGACAGCCGGATTCGACCCGCTCCGGGACGGCGGGATCGCCTACGCTCGACGGCTCGACGACGAAGGCGTTCCCGTCAGACTGTGTAACTACCCTGACATGATCCACGGGTTCCTCGGGATGCTCTCGGACTCGGAAGACGTCGACCGCGCGCACGGTGCCGTCGCCGAACTCGGCGGGGATCTACGAGACGTGCTGGACGTGGTGTGAGGGAGTGTCGTGTCGACCACCCGAAGGTGTGACCGTCTCAGAGCTCGAGGTCGGTCGCCGACTCGACCTCGAACCTGGTGACGCTCGGTTCGCCGGCCAACAGATCGGGGAGAGCCGCCTCGAACTCGCGGAAGTGGTCGGTCTCGCCGTGGGCTTCGAAGGCGGCTTCGTCCTCGTACTGCTCGAAGAACCGGAGGAGGTTCGGGTCCGAGACGTCCGTCGTCGCGCGGTACTCGATCGTGCCGTCTTCCCGGTTGGACTGTTCGACCAGTTCCTCGACCAGATCGAGGGCCTCCCCTCGTTTCTCGGGGTCTATCGGGAATACCGCGTGGATGACTATCATCGCACCGTAATCGCGATTCGAGAGGGCAAAAGAGTCCCCCTTCCGGAGTATCGAACCGGAACTCGCCGGGGAGGAGTCAGAACCCGAACGCGCGGCGGTACTGCGGTGGGCCGGACACCTCGTCGGTCGCGCCGAGCGCGTCGGCCGCGTGGAGCGCGAAGTACGGGTCCCGCAGGTGCTCGCGCCCGACGATCGCCAGGTCGGCGCGCTCGTCGGCCACGATGGCTTCTGCCTGTTCGGGCGTCGTGATCCCACCGACGGTCCCGACTGCGACGTCACGGCTCGATTCCGCCCGGATCCGCTCGGCGTACCGGAGCTGGTAGTTCGGTCCGGTCCGTTCGGGCCGGGAGTCGGGCGCGATGCCGCCGCCACTGACGTCGATCAGGTCCGCGCCGACCTCGTGGAGGCGGTCCGCGAGTCGGACGGAGTCGTCGACGGTCCAGGAGTCGCGGTCGTCGATCCAGTCGGTGGCGGAGATGCGGACGAAGACGGGGTTCCCGTCGGGCCAGACGTCGCGGACGGCCTCGGTGACCTCCCGGACCAGTCGCGTGCGCCCTTCGAAGTCGCCGCCGTAGGCGTCCCCGCGGTCGTTCGTGACTGGTGAGAGGAACTCGTGGAGGAGGTACCCGTGGGCGGCGTGGACCTCGGCGACTTCGAAGCCGGCGTCGTCGGCCCGTTGTGCGGCCGCGCGGAAGCTGTCGACGACCGATGAGATACCCTCGCGGTCGAGGCGGTCGGTCGACGGTGCGGGTTCGTCCTCGTAGGGCCAGGCTTCGTCCGTGGGTCCGACCACGTCCCAGCCGCCGTCGTCGGGCGCGATGGGGCCGTGCCCGTCCCAGGGCCGGAGCGTCGATGCCTTTCGTCCGGCGTGGGCGAGCTGGATACCCGGGACCGACCCCTGCTCGCGGACGAACTCGGTCGTGCGGACGAGGGCGTCGGCGTGCTCGTCGCTCCAGATGCCCAGGTCCTCGGGCGAGATACGCCCGCGGGGTTCGACGGCAGTCGCCTCGCTCATCACGAGGCCGGCACCGCCGACGGCCCGGGAGCCGAGGTGGACGTGGTGCCACTCGGTCGCGAGGCCATCGCGGTCTTCACAGGAGTACTGGCACATCGGCGAGACCATCACGCGATTTGGGATCGTCGTCTCCCGCAGTTCGAGCGGCGAGAACAGCGCTGTCATCACGCTCGGTTGGGCGTCGAGGGTGAAGTGCGACACGCCGCCCGAACCGGTTGCCGGCTTTCGGCCGTCTGTCAGGTCCGGCGGTCGATCTGTGAACCCTGGACGACCGTCGTTTCCCCACGATCCGACTGCCGAAACTACGCTACTGGAGACCTGGGTTTCTCGTGTCGTTTCGTTAGTGAGATGTTCACAGGGAGATCGTTCGACGAGTTAGCGTCCACAGCGAGACTCACCACGGTGATCCATTCACTTAGATTCCCGATTATGCGGCGTATTATCTTGTGAGATGTCGCTCGATCGAACTGCATGAGCAAGACCGACACCGAAGATCCGCTCTCGAAAGTTCGAGAACTGGACCCGTACGAGTTCGAGAAATTCGTTGCCGCTCTCTGGGAGCTACAAGGGTGGCGGACGAAGGTGACCCAACCAGCGGGTGACAAAGGTATCGATGTCGAATCTAATCATGGGGTGATAAACTTCAGAGTGAAAATACAGGCGAAAAGAAGGAAAGAGCACAATCGAGTTGGAATAGGGACGTTACAACGATACAAAGTTGGAGACAACGAGGATTTTCATCTGTCAGTAGTAGTTACGAGTAGTTCATTTACGGATGCTGCTCAAAATTATGCGAAAGAGGCAAACATCGTTCTGGTCAACGGGTCGGAGTTGGCTGAGATGATCCGTGAGCTGAATGCTGTTGAATTGCTGGACGACTTCCTCCGGAACCGTGACTGGACACTAGTCGACGTCAGCAAATTCCAGAATACCTACCGGATATCTCGAGACTTTCCCGAATACACCCATAGTTCAGTTCGAGAGACGTCCGATGAGGTGTCGAGTATCGAGACAACGAGTCAGAGACCGCCCTCTAACTCCGAACCCGAGGAGCCGATTCGGGCGATCGAGGGGATCGGTTCGGAGTACGCCGACCAATTAGTCACTGCCGGGTTTCGAACTGTTTCTGATGTTGCGGCTGCTGACCCTGAGAACGTCGCAGAAACGACGACTATCCGGGAAGCGCGGTTACGAACCTGGATCAACAGAGCAACCTACCGTGACGAACCGGTTACCTGGATAGACGGTGTCGGACCAGAGTACAGAACGCAGTTAGAGGGAGTAGATATTCAGACCGTGGGCGACCTAGCGACTGCGACTCCGACAGAGATCTCTGACGAGACCACCCTCTCCGAAGACCACGCGAACGAACTGATCAGGAAAGCGAATCACTGGCGAGGCATTCCGGCAGCTGAAATCAGAGGGATTCACTCGAAACAAGCAGAACAATTGAGTCAAGCAGGGATCAACACAATTCGAGATCTTGCAGTTGCGGACCCGGACGAACTGTCGACCGCTGGAGGGCTCTCGAAGAAAAACTTGAAAAAGTGGATAATGGAGGCAGCGTTCCGTGAAGGGAAAGAGAATATCGTCAAAAGCATGGTCAAAAACGAGAACGAAGACCCTCGTGTACTCCAGGGAATCGGGGATAATTACACCGCGCAGTTACGGAAAGCAGGTGTCGAAAAGGTCGTCGAGCTAGCGGTCGCCGACCCGGAGGCAGTTGCGAGTAAATGTGACCTTTCGGAATCACACGTTCGAGACTTCTCCCAGCAAGCTCGATATCAACCACGCAGTTGATCTGTACACAATAGTATGGATATACACCGCCAGAGAGAGCTACCCACAGTCGAAGAGATCTGATCTGGACTGCCCGGCGGTGAAGAGTTATCCGGTCGCCCATCGCGGCCGCGTCGGCACGTCGAAACGATCGGTGACGACCAGTCCAGCGCCGAAGGCGGCGGCGAGTGCGACTGGGATCCAGTTACCGAAGGCGGCGTTGACCCCGCCCCAGAGGACGACGAAACTCACCATGTCGTCGAGCATGAACGGACAGGCGTCGAGTCGGGCGAGCAGCGCCTCGCGGTCGAACGCGAGGTCGAAGACGACCACGGCGACGGCCGCCGAGAGCACCCACCCCTGGTAGTTCGACCACGGGACGCCGTAGAAGGCGGCCTCGCCGAAGTACTCCCAGAAGCCAAGCGCGACCGCGCCGGGGTCGAGGACGAGGTCGATGGCGACGACGGTTGCGGCGACGACGGGCACCCGGACCCACCAGCGACGCGCCAGGTCGTCGAGCAAGAGCAGACAGAGCAGGTAGCTGTTGAGCACGAGCGGGAGGAAAAAGACCGGCAGGCCGACGGGGACGCCCTCGACCATCGGTCCGAGCGAGACGCCGTACTCGAAGGGGCCGTAGGGCTCGCCGGTGGTGACGCCGACGAACTCGATGGCGTAGGCGTAGGCGGTCACGAGGGCGATCCCGGCGGCGGCCTTGCGGTCGACGAGGGGAGCGAGGCCAGCGACGAGGGGCAGACGCATCACACAGACGCCGACCAAGATCAGGAGCGGGTTGAACGCCAGCGGCGGCGGGAGCAACTCCCACGCGCTCGCGAGCAGGAGGGCAGCGCCCGTCACCGGGAAGACGACGGCGATCGTGAAGCGGTTGCGCTCGACGAGGGTGTCGAGGCGGGCCTCGATGCGGTCGCGACCCAGGTCGGCGACCCGGCCCAGCGAGGGCGTTCCCGGCGTGGCCCAGTCAGGCGCCACGACTCACCCTCCCACCTGTGGTCTCCGTGACTCGGTCAGAACCCATAGACCAGCCCCCAGAGACCGCCCATCGTCAGGAGCATGCCGACGACGGTGTTCAGGAACGGGAACCACCAGTACGCCCTGTCGACTGAAACGTCCGAGAGCGCGACCCAGGCGAGGAAGACGGGATAGACCCCGAGGAGAGCGCCGAGTCGGGGGTCGACGAGGGCGAACGCGACGGCCGCACCGAGCCAGACGACGCCACAGTAGGCGTAGGTCCGACCTTCGCCCAGGACGGTCGCCGTCGTGTCGATGCCAGCGGCGCGGTCGGGTTCGATGTCCGGGATGGCGGAGAACGTGTGCATCGCCATCGTCCAGAGCCAGGCGCCGACCAGCGCCGCGGTCGGCGGGTAGGCGTCCGCGACGGCCGCGTAGGTCACGACGCCCGGCAACAGGTAGAGCCCGTTCGACAGCGAATCGAGCAAGGGTGTCGTCTTGAACCGGAAGGGTGGGGCGCTGTACTCGATCGACAGAGCGAGAAAGACGAGCATCGCGACGACGGCCCGGGTCGTGAGCACGGGGAGAATAGCCACGCCGAGTACTCCCCCGAGGAGCACCACCGCGACGACGTCCCGACCACCCTCGTAGCGCACCTCCTTGTCGTCTTTCTTCGGGTTCTCCTCATCGATATCGGCGTCGAAGACGTCGTTGACGCCGTAGAGGAAGACGTTCGCGGGGAGGAGAAAGTACAGTGCGAGCCCGACGGTCAGCGGGGTGAACAGGTCGGCGGTCGACTCGGCGGCGAAGACGACACCGACCATGGCCGGGCCGGCGAGATAGAGCCAGAAGCGGGGCCGCGAGAGGCGCAGGAGATAGCCGACTCGCGAGTCCGCGGGGGCGAGCGACGCGAGGCGTGAAGTCACCGAGATCATGGGTTCCATCCAGGTGTGAGGGTGTGGTGGGTGTGGCGGGTGTGGGAGCGTGGTGCGTTATCGGCGGTCGTCCTCGACCAGTGCTTCGGCCGTGTGCTCGCCGCTGATGAGACACATCGGGACACCGATTCCGGGAGTCGTGAACGACCCCGTGAAGTAGAGGCCGTCGACGGCCTTCGAGCGGTTCTTGGGCCGGAGGAGCGCGGTCTGGCGGAGCGTGTGGGCGAGTCCGAGTGCCGTCCCTTCGGTGGCGTTGTAGCGCTCGACGAAGTCGGAGACACAGAACTCCTCCTCGGCGACGATGCGGTCGCGCAGGTCGACACCGGTGTGTTCGGCGATGTCGGCGAGGATCTTCGCACGGAAACGCTCGCGCAGGGCGTCGTCGTCTTCGAGACCCGGCGCGATCGGGACGAGGACGAACAGGTTGCTGTGACCCTCGGGCGCGACGCTGTCGTCGGTCTCGGAGGGGACACAGCAGTAGTAGGCGGGTTCGTCGGGCCAGGCGGCGTCCTCGAAGATATCGTCGAAGTGAGGTTCCCAGTCCTCGGGGAGCACGAGCGTGTGGTGGGCGAGCGGGTCGACGTCACCTTCGACGCCGAGATAGAGCAGGTAGGCAGAGGGCGCGTAGGTGCGGTCCTCCCAGTAATCGTCGTCGTAGCCCCGCTCGTGGCCGGGCAGGAGTTCGCGCTCGGCGTGAGCGTAGTCGGCGTTGACGACCACTCTGTCCGGATGGCGCTCGCCACCGTCCGCGTCGGCGACGAGGAAGCCGTCCTTCCGGCGAGTGATCTCGGTGACTTCGGTGCCGAGTTCGAAGGTGACGCCGAGTTCGCGTGCGAGCGCGACGGCGGCGTCCGCGACCAGACCGATACCGCCCTCGGCCGCGGCGTCGGCGAGCGCACCCTCGGGTGCCGGTGTCGCACTATCGCTCTCGTTCGGGCTGGCCGAGACGGCGCCACCGTCCGCGGCCACCGCCGAGGCCGCATCCGAGCGCAGCGCTTCGCCGGGCGTGACGCCGTCGTCGGTGGCGACGGGATAGTAGACGCCGAGGTTGAAGTCGACGTGGCTCATCATGTTGTAGAGCGCGGGCGTGTTGCGGGGCGACCCCCCCAGAAAGACGAGCGTGTACTGCATGATCTGCTGGAGTTTCGGGCTCTGGAAGTAGTCCTCGACGTGGGATTGCATCGACCCGACGAGCTGGAGACCGATGGGGGCAGCGGTCATCACGTCGAGGTCGACCCAGTCGCGCAGTCGCGAGCGGTCCTCGTAGACGAACTTCTCCATAGCCGTCTCGTAGTGTGTCTTGCTCGTCGCGAGATACTCGTCGAAGGCCGCGCCGGCGCCGGGTTCGATAGCCTCGAAGGTCTCGCGATTGGCTCGCCTGTCGGGGTCGATATCGACCTGCGTGCCGTCCTTGAAGAAGATCCGGTAGTGGGGGTCGAGGCGTTCGAGGCCGTAGTAGTCGGTGGGGCGCTTGCCGAACCGACCGAAGAATCGCTCGAAGACGTCGGGCATGAGATACCACGAGGGGCCCATGTCGAAGCGAAAGCCCTCCTTCGTGAGACGGCTGGCACGCCCGCCGAGTTGCTCGTTTTTCTCGAGTACCGTCACGTCGTAGCCGGCGTCTGCGAGGTGACAGGCCGCCGAGAGACCACCGAAGCCGCTGCCGACCACGACCACCGAGCGGGCCGAGGACCGCGTGTTCGCGCTCATTGAGAGATACTATTCGCCCGCCGGACAATAAGGGGTTGCAAAACTGGTATGGGTCCCCGCCCGACACGTCTCTGTCCGAACCTGAAAGGCGGTCCGGCACCAAGCACGGCCATGGACCAGCAGACAGTCGCAGTGACTGGCGGGAGTCGTGGGATCGGCGAGGCGGTCGTCCAGGCGTTACTCGCGGAGGGTGCCCACGTCGTGACCTGCGGGCGAGACGCCGACGCGCTCGACGCGCTCGCACGGTCTGTCGATACCCGAGAGGAGGGCGAGAGCAAGAGAGAAGGCGAGGCCGAGAAAGAAGGCCAGGGTGGGGAGAGACTCACGACCCAGCGGGCGGACGTCCGCGACGAGTACGACGTCGAGCGGTTCGTCGAGACGGCCGCTCGCGAGGGCGGTGGGATCGACGCGGTGGTCGCCAACGCCGGCGTCTACCACGGCGACCCCGGCGAGACTCGCATCGAGGAGGAGTCCTACGCCGCCTTCGACGACCACCTCCGGACGAACGCGCGCGGGGTGTTCGCGACCTTCCGCGAGGCAGTCCCTCATCTCACCGACGACCCGCGCCTGCTCGTGCTCTCGGGGCGGATCGCCCGCGAGCCACAGACAGGTTTCGGTTCCTACGCCGTCTCGAAGGCCGCCGCAGAGGCCGTCACACGACAGTTCGCCGCCGACACGGACCTCCCCGTCGCCGTCGTCGACCCAGGAACGGTCGCGACCGACCTCACCGGGGGCAAGGGCACCGACCCCGAACGCGCCGCCCCGCTCGTCGTCTGGGCGCTCCGGGATGCGGACGCAGAGACTCTCGACGGGGGCGTGCTCGACCGCCGGAGTATGCGCCAGGGCTGACCTGGTCCGTGGCTGTCGCGCTACTCAACAGATAGCTCCGACCGCGACCGGAATCCAGGGCGATACTCTTATTAACAACCACGAGTGAGTAGGTGTACGATGAGTATTAACTCGCACTTCGGAATTAATAACGAGGTTCGACGGCCGTCGCTGGTGGGGATCGGCGGCGTGGTCGCGCTGGTGGGGTTGTCGGCGCTGGCGGTCACCGCCGAGGTGGGGAAGGTGCTGGTGATCGCGTGGGTGGCGTTCGCGGCGATGGCGGTCGGTGCCGCGCTGGGTGCGCGTGCAGACACGACGAGCCCCTATCGGCTTGTGTGGGGGTACGGACTGGCGAGCGGTGCGATGGTCGCGAGCGCGTCGATGTTTCTCGTTCCGCAGGCGATCACCATCGGTGTCGCCGCGGGCGCACCCCAGCTGGGCGGGATCGGCGTCGCGCTCGGGCTCGTCGTCGGCTACAGCGCCCACGTTCTCGGCCATCGCCTCACCCACGTCGATATCGGGATGGACACGACGACAGCCCAGATATCCGCTCACGCCCTCTCGGCGGGAGTGATCATCGGGCTCGTCTACGGGTCGATGCCGACGCTCGGACTCTTGCTCGGGCTCGCCATCGTCTCGCACAAGGGGCCGGCGGGCTACGCGGCCGCCCGTCGACTCCACCGGGACGACCGGTCCGCTTTGGCGTTGCTCTTTCCCGCCGCGGGCGTCGGGCTCACCGCGATCCCGAGTGCCGTCGTCGCGCTCCCCGACGTTCCCGGCCTGAACGCGGTCGTCTTCGGCTTCGCCGCGGGCATCTTCCTGCACGTCGCGATGGACTTTCTCCCCCACTGCGAAGCAGGATCGGAGATCGACCAGGTCTGCTCGCTGCACGAAGAGTCCCACGACTTGCTCGACCGACTCCGCACCCACGCCGTCGGCTCCACCCTCGTCGGCGGCGCCGCCGTCGTCGTCGCCTGGTTCGCTCTCGTCCCCTGAGGGTCCTCTCGCTGTCCTTCGTCGCATTTGTTCTCGGCCTCCTGCGTAGCGATAACCACCTGATCAGCCACCGTGGCGCGCGCTGTCGCGCTCTTTCATGAGCGCGCGGAGTCGTGCGAGGGACGAGCAACGCAGGCCGAAGGCCGAGTAGCACAGGAGGCTGGGGAGGTGTGAGGCCGGTGCGGTGCTGTGCGAGGCGGTGCGGTGCTGTCCTGGTGGACTGAAAGGGCGAGGCGCGCTCGCGTTCATCTAGTCGCCTGAGCGGGCAACTATCCGTGCGGGCGGTGCTGAGAGCGCGGATATCCCGCTCAGCGACCGCGAGCGGGCCGAGGGCTTTCAGCCATTCCCGTGAGTAGCGATCACTGTCACTGCTAGCGAGCGGGCCGAGGGCCTTCACACGTTCTTGTGAGACGCGGGCGCGTTCGAGTTCCCTCTCACAGCTAGCGAGCCACATAGCGAACAACTCTTTCAGGGCCCCGACCGAATCAGAACTATGCGACTGACGTTCCTGGGGACGGGGAGCGCGATGCCGACGGGCGAGCGGTTCCAGACGGGACTCCTGCTCGAATCCGGCGAACACACACTTCTGGTCGACTGTGGCAGCGGCGTCCTCCACGGCCTCGCACGCACGAGCGGCGGGTACGAGGCCGTCGACGCCGTACTCTTGACCCACCACCATCTCGACCACGTCTCGGACCTCATGCCATTCCTCAAGGCTCGCTGGCTCGCGGGCGCGACCGAGATCACGGTGGCCGGCCCGGCGGGCACGCGAGACCTTCTCGACGGCCTCTTCGACGTTCACGAGTACATGCAGGACAAGCTCGACCTCACTGTGCGAGAGGTCGACGTCGGCACCTTCTCGCTGGCGGGATTCGAGATCGCCGCGATGGAGGTGCGCCATTCGATGCGCTGTCTCGCCTACCGGTTCGCCGCCCGGAACGACGACCCGGGATCGGACGGCCCGGTCGTCTTCAGCGGCGATACGGAGGCGTTCACCGACCTGGTCGAGTTCGCCGACGGCGCCGCCATCCTGGCCCACGACTGTTCGTTTCCCGACGCCGTCGACGTCTCGAACCACCCCACGCCCGCGGCGCTCGGGCGGGTGCTGGCCGAGGCCGATGCGGACGTCGGCCGGGTGTATCTGACCCACCTCTATCCCCACACCGACGGCCGTCACGAGGAGATGCTCGACTCCATCGGCGAGCACTGGGACGGTGACGTGCGATTCGCGAAGGATGGGTTGTCGCTGGATATCTCCTGAATCATCTCGGTCGTGTGGCTACAACTGTTCTCGACTCGTTCGCTAACCGTACTCGCGAGGGTGGTATACAACGGGCCTCATGATTTGTTTTCATAGAGATTATTGTAGATTATTTTCGGATGGCGCCGACACCGGGGTCGGCGCATACCGGTACATCGCTACAATAATCACTATCAGCCAATCGAGTCCGTATGTTTGCCAACTACTCAGGACTGTTATGTGCCTTCGAAGTCGAAGTGGTTTTTTTAATTTTGAACGAGTAATAGATCGGAATGAGTAATTCCACCCACTGGGGGGAGATGCTGGACGCGCTCTCGGATCCGTATCGCCGTCAACTCCTTGTCGCGCTCTTGCGCCACAATCCCCAGGACGACGAAGATCCTGACCCGCTGGATATCGTTGGCGACGACGTGGACGAGGTCGACCTCCTTCGAACGGAGATGGTGCACGTCCATCTCCCCAAACTCGACGAGATGGGATTTATCGAATGGGACCGGTCGAACAACAAGATCAGAACTGGGCCGAACTGGGACGATATCGCGCCGCTCCTCCGACTCATCGAAGACCACCAGGACGAACTTCCAGAGGGGTGGCTCTAGGAGACCAGTCTGTCCCGTTTCCACACTGTACTGAGAGACCCGGTGGTATCGTCTGTGAATCGTTGTATGACACCCTCGTACTCGCGGCTGGAGTCGACAGAATGGATCGAACTCTCCTAGCACTTCGCTAGCAGGTGGCTCGACTGCAAGTGACATCGTGGGTTGAAAGCCCTCGGCCCGCTCGCTAGCAGTGACAGTGACCGCTACTCACAGGAATGGGTGAAAGCCCTCGGCCCGCTCGCGGTCGCTGCGCGGGATATTCTCGCTCTCCGCACCGCCCGCGAGAATAGAGCCCGCGCAGGCGACTACAGTGAACGCGAGCGCACCTCGCCCTTTCAGTCCGCCAGGAAACCGCCCCGCACAGCACCGCACCGGCCTCACGCCTCCCCAGCCTCTTGCGGTGCTCGCTTCGCTGCGCTCCTCATCCCTCGCACGGTACGTATCGCGGCCTCCGCGGTGCTCCGGCACGCTCGACGGCGCGCGCCACGGTGGCTGATCGGGTGGCCGTCACCACTCAGTCGTCACGAGCCTGCATCCGATTGGAGAAATCCCAGGTGTAGGCGCGTTCGACGTCGACAGTGAGCCGGACCTCCTCGCGGTCGGGCGAGAGCAGGCGCTCGGCGAGCTGTGAGTTCGTGTCCCCGAGATACCGCTCGACGAGCGCGCGCAGTGCCTCCTTGTCCTCGTCTGGCGAGATACTGACCGAGCCTGCCCCTCTGACACCGCGATACGGTGGCTCGTTGGTCGATATCTCGAAGGCGACGGCGGGGTCGTTCCGGAGGTATCGGACGACGTCGGCCTTGGCGCCGGTGGCACACTCGATGTGGCCGTCGCGGTAGCGATACCACAGCGAGAGCATCCAGAGCCCGCCCGCTGGCGTGTGACAGGCGAGCCTGACCGGGATCGTCTGCTCGCGGAGGAATCGTTCGGCCCGTTCGGTCGACCACGCGCCATCGACGTCCATCGACCGGAGTATCGACACGGACCGGGAAAAAGCTCGGTCCCGTTCGCGCCTGGTCGCTTCTGGTCGCTTCTGGTCAGTCCCGCTGGAGGGTGACGCGAAAGTCGGCGCCACCGGCCGGACTCTCGCGGACCGCGACGGACCCGCCGTAGGATTCGGTGAGCGCGCGGACGAAGCCGAGTCCGAATCCGGTCCCGTCGCTGTCGGGTCCTTTCGCACCCATCTCGAAGAGTTCGTCGCGTATCTCCGCCGGGATGCCGGCCCCGTCGTCGGCGATCCCGACGACCACCGTCTCTGGGGTCGGTTCCTCGGCGTAGACCTCGACGGTTACCTCGCCCTCGTTGTGGACCGCGGCGTTGGAGACGATGTTGGTGAACACCGAATCGAGCAGGTCGCCGGCGTAAACCTGGTAGGCGAAGTCGGCGGGATCGTACTCGACGGTCAGGGACTCGTAGTGGGAGTCGACGTCCTCGAGCGTCGAGACGAGCAAGCCACGCAGGTCCCGCGCCTCGGGTTCGTCCTGGGCTTCGAGTGTCGAGACCAGATCGCCCACGCGGTCGATGAGGTCCGCCGAGTTGCGCGCCGCGCGACCGATCTTCCCGGCGTACTCGGCGGTCCGGTCGTCTTCTATCTGCCGTTCGACCATGTCCGCGAAGCCAGTGATGACCTGCAGGTCGTTGCCGATGTCGTGGCGCAGGAGTCGGTCGTACATCTCGACCATCTCCTTGCGCGTTTCGAGGTCCTGTCTGGCGCGTTCGAGGCGCTCGCGCGACCGAATGTTGCTGATCGCCGTCGCCGCGTGGGAGGCCAGGATTTCGAGCGGACGGACGTACTCGTCACCCAACTGTTCGACCCCGCCCGAGCGCACTTCGATGACGGTCACCACGTCGTCGACGACGCCTTCGGGCACCGCGAGGACTGCCCGTCCGTCACCCGATTCGGCGGCGGTCACCGACACGATCTCGCCCGACTCGAAGGCCCGTAGCGCCGCCTCGGCTGGCTCTGCCCCATCCGAGCGGTCCGCAGCCGTGCTCCCGCGGACGCGCAGGGTCCCGTCTCGCACCTCGTGGACCGTCACCTCCGGTATCTCCAGCAGGAGTGAGATGGCTTCCAGTGACAGCGAGACGACCTCGTCGACGGTCTCACACTGGTTCAGCGCCTGCCCGTACCTGTTGAGGTCGGCCACCTGCCGCGCGAAGTCCTTCTGTTCCTCGAAGCTCATCCAGTCACCGAACTGATACACGATATCGGGAATCGCCCGTAAAAACCGTTTCGGGGGCAGTTTCACCGATGAAAACTGGGGGCAGGAGTGGGTGGGGCGACCCCAGAGGGGCGGATTACTGGACTCGGTAGCGGAGCAGCGCAGCGATACCGCCGAGGTTCCGGAGTTGCTGGCCGGGGTCGAACTCGCCCGAGAAGACGGTTACCTCGCCGCCTTTCTGTTCGGCCGTCTCGACGACCCGGTCGACGTCGATGGCCCACTCTCCATCCGGACCGCGCTCGGTGCGCAGGCGCTCGTCGAGCACGAGGAGGTGTTCGATAGCGCCGTAGTCGGCGGCTTCGGCGACTGCCTCGGGGCCGTAGGCCACCTCCGCGCCCGTCGCGATGCGTTCCATGAGTTCGTCGACGAGTTCGGCCTCCTCGGCGATGCGCGTCTGTGTCTGGACCTCCTCGACCGCACCCCGCTTGAGCACCTCGTGGACGCCGCGGTCACCGACCCCGGCCGTGTCGACGGTCGTGATCGACGCCGCCAGATCCGGGTCGTGTTCCTCGATGTACGAGAGGGCGTCCTGTTTCGTGAATCCCGGCCCGGCGAGGATGATCGCGTCGACGTCCATCCGCCCGAGTACCTCGGTGAGTTCGTCGAACAGTTCCGCTCGCGGGCGGGCGCCGTCGCCCCACGCCGCCTTCCCGGTCGGTCCCGTTATCGAGGCGCGTTCCTCGGTGCCGTACTGGGCGACGGTGTGGACGTATGCCTGGCCCTCCTCGACGGTGGCGATGGCGACGTCGGCGTTCTCGGTCGCCTCGACTGCCTCTTTCAGGCGGTCGCGCTGGTCGGGTTTCCAGACTTTCTCGACGTCGAGTTCCTCGCGTTCCTCGACGTTTATCGTGTGGTGGAAATCGAGCTGGTCCTCGCGGGAGCAATCGACGATAACGCCCGAGACGCGCAGGCGGTTGGCGAACTTGGCGAACTCGACGTCTTCGACTTCGATCTCGACCCACATGTGTTCGCGCTCGCCGCCCGTGTCACGGAGGTCCTCGTCGTTGCGCTGGATGCGGCGGGTGGTGTCGCCCGCCACGCGGTCGCCGGGTTCGACGATATGCGAGAGGTGCCAGAGGTCGTCGAGGCTCTCGGGCACCAGCGTGACGCGCTCGCGCCCCTCGGCCCGCTGTTCCCGGCTTTTCACCTGCATATCCGACGGTTCGCGCGCGGACACAAGTGCGTGACCATTCGAACGTTACGTGGGAGACCGCGGTCTAGAAGTGTTTTATCCCGCTTCTGTGCTCGCTCGCGAGTGAGAAGTACGGGTGTAGTGTCATCGTTTCAACTTGGTGCAGTTGCTGTGATCGCAGTCGTGCTCGTCGTGACCGCAGTCATCGTCGTGAGATGGAAGCCCTCGGCGGGCTCGCGGTCGCTGCGCGATATATCCGCGCTCGAACACCCGGACCACGCCGCACTCGCGCGGATAGTGGCCCGCGCAGGCGACTCCGGCCTTCGGCCCGCGACCCCGCCTCACGGGTCGTTCCTCCCTGTTCGGCCAGTGGCGCGTGGCGCCACGCACGCCTCGCCCTTCCAGTCCACCGGAAGAGCAAGCTCTTCCGAGCCCTGACTCGCTTCGCTCGACAGGACGACAGGGACGAAATTTGTGGAGTTGGCCACCGGACGTTCCACGTTGAGATAGCCCTGTACTTCTGCGGTTGTGAGGCGAAGCTGGGGAATTCACAGATTCGGCGGTTCTGACCGGGACGAATCCGGGAATTTCGACAGTATCGAGTGAATCACCGGCAACATAGGTCGGGGTCGATCACAG
>Ga0207771_100266_pt1 | contig 35706 bp, 28 predicted proteins | sample A23M2SouthBayCA_2_FD_187731 | JGI IMG/M metagenome (GOLD analysis project Ga0207771, IMG submission 187731) | Aerobic enrichment media microbial communities from Eden Landing Ponds, California, USA - A23 M2 (2) (SPAdes) | ecosystem: Environmental > Aquatic > Marine > Unclassified | place... | reverse complement strand
AAAGAGTTGAAATGGAATAAATATAGGCGTATCTTTGGCCTCTTATTGAACTGCGCCTGTAGCTCAACTGGATAGAGCACCTGATTACGGATCAGGAGGTTAGGGGTTCGAATCCTCTCAGGCGTACAATAAAAAAGCCGTAAAGTGAACAAATACAACACTTTATGGCTTTTTCTATTTTTGGATGGCAAACATACGGCAAACATTTTTTTGATTGCCATCAACTACTTAGATACTCGCAGAGATTTTTAATATTGGCTCACTCAATTTTTAAAAGGTGGCTCTATATCAAAACCACTATTAAACCCAATATTTTTTGGTTTATATTCCATTGACTCCACTCCGGAACCACAAATATCAGCCAAGGTCATAGGTTTATTGACAACTATATCCCGATCTAACACTTCTGCTATCTTCTGGGCCCGATCCGGTTGAATTTTGGTAAACTCATGCATGCCCTTCAGTCTACCTTCCCGCAACAAGGCATCGTCAATAGTATTGAGTTCAGTATTAAACGTGCAGATAATCTTTAAATTTAGAAAATCAGCTAAGAAACCATCGGTTAGATTAAGTAGATTAGAGACGGCACTAGAGTTGTCTGCCTTTCGTTCCATAAGTACCGTCTCGGCATCTTCGATAACCAGGATTGAATCCGGGTAGTCCATCAGCAACGAAATAAGATCTGGAGATGTCAGGCTTTCGGTAAAAAACGGAGAAATAAACAGGGCCTGCTTGGATGTTTTACTGATCACATCCTTAATAAAACTTGTCTTGCCCGTACCGGGCTCTCCGTACATTAAATAAAGTCCACTCCCGTCTTTTGCATCTAATTGCCTGGTAACCTTTTCATGAAAGTCTCGGCTGTCGGAATCCAGATATTCTATGAGCGAATGTTCGGGAAGGGAATACTCAAAGGTTTGTACTCCTAATCCTGGTCCCCGACTAATAATGACTCCAATATTCTGCGTACCGCTTTTTTCCGACTTAAGGCTTAGAAAAAGCTCTTTGATCTCCTTGACTGTCTGCTGATCACTATTGACATCAAAAAGCATTACGACCATCCCATTTGTCTTGCAGAGCGTAATCCTGCTGTTCAAATATAGCAAGCTGTATGCTGCGACTTTGCCATCCTTAAGATGTTGTTCATCCTGAATATAGTTCTCCTTCTCCCATTCGCAGGTATCCAATATCTGCGTTAACACTTCGTCCCATTTCGCGTCGTTAAAATCACGAATTAATATTCGATTGGGTAGCAGGCCTGTTTTAATAATATGATAGTGCCCACCTATTCTGTATTCATGTTCTGTAACCTTTATTAAATGCTCTTTCTCCATGGTTTTTGCAATCTGATTTCTATTTACAACGCATTTGAAATCTAACATATCAAACCGTATTGTATATACGGTTCAACAATTTTCTTATGCCCATAAACAAAAACGCATACCTACGCTATCAAATCATCGATGAGTGTTTGACGAAACGATCGATGAAATACCCCTCCTCCGGAAAATTGATAGATGAAATCGAGCGAATTCTGGGCAAGCAGATAGCCAAGGAAACGCTCCAAAAAGACATCCGGGCCATGAAAAAGTCAGCCGAACTGGAATTTTACGCGCCTATTAAATATTCCAGAGCGCATGGCGGATACTATTATGACGATCCCAACTATACCATCAAGAAATTCCCGGTGGACTATGAAGAAAAAGAGTCGGCCGAGTTTGCCCTGACCCTGCTGAACCAAAGCGGATCGCTTCCGTATCTCAATCGGTTCAAAAACTTTGTGGAACGAGCGCTGACGTTTTCCAAAGTTGAAGGTCAACTACAGGATAACCTGTCCAAGTACATTCAGTTTGAAGAGCCGGTAGTCGTGGAAGGACTGCAATGGATCGAGCCGCTCGTTGACGCTATTCAACTGAAGCATGTCGTCCAAATCACCTACCACTCTATACGAAGTAAATTCTCAAAAGAGCGGGTACTGCACCCTTACTTTCTTAAAGAATATGATGATCGCTGGTACGTCTACGGCTTCGACGAAAAATCTGAGGAGGAGCGTATATTTGGATTAGATCGTATTCAGCAGATGAGGCCCAGTAAAGAAAAAGACTTTCGCTATTTTAGCGGAGATCGAGAAGAAATCTTCAAGCACACCATTGGGGTAAGCCGGTTTGTAGGTGACCCAAAGGAGATCAAACTCAGATTCTACTATCCACAATCAGAATACATCTTGTCTAAACCAATTCATGAATCTCAAAAGGTAATTGATGAGGATGAAGAATCAATTACCGTAAAGCTCTATCTCCGGATCAATTATGAGCTCAGGGCCCTAATTAGGAGCTATGGGGAGCAAGTAGAAGTAATCACGCCCAAAGAACTCTTACATAAATAAGTAATTACCACTCTTTTCGTCAATTGTATCATACTTCACTATTTGCTACTCGTTTTGTGTACCTCCCTTTCCTATTCAACATTATCAACTCATCAATTACTGTTCATCTATATAAGTTGAACTGGCACAACGTCGTCAGTGAATATTTGTAAATGGGGAATGTCATGACTATTTATTGAAAGAGTTACATATTCAAAAAAGCTAGGAATATCTAAAAGAACAGTAACTAAATAGAGAGGTATTACTATGTACTTTACCATTGGTGCAGTCTTCTGCATTGGGTTTGTAATTGGGATGGCCTTTGGTATGGTGCGAGGAAAAAAAGAACTTGCCGCTGACCTTAGACAACGTATGAGCAACTTTGAGAAGGATGTGCAAAATCAATTGAATGATCTCCTAGAAAGGGAAACCTGAAGTATGACATCAAGAGCTGAAATTAAACTTCAATTTCTATTCTTTAGTCAACTAATATCAAATTTATAAACTAATAGTATGGCTAGTTTAAAAGAGCAGAATGACCACTTAAATATCTTCCATTTTTACGGAAATAATGATGAGCAATATTATGAAAACAATCTTACTAGGGGCCTTGCCATATGCCTAGAAAATGACGCTGTATTACTGGATCGTTTTTTGCGAAACGTAATTAACAAAACAGAGAATAAAATATTCCCAATACAAGAAATTCGTATTAATGTCCAAAAGAAGGCCAGCCAACTTACAAACATTGATAAGCTTATAGGCGTCGCAATGACAGCAGAAGAGTTATCGGAAAAGTCTCCAGACAAATCAATTGAAACAGGTAATCCTGTAACAGATTTAACTATACAAATCAACGATACTCTAATTGTTATTGAGGTAAAGAAAAACAAGCAAGATTGTAGAGCCCAGCTCATCAATCAATTAGAGAGGATTGCTAAAATAAATGAATTGCCTTCTACAGAATTTGAACCTATTAACTATTCTTGGGAGGATGTAATGGCTTTGATAAGAAACACATTGAAATTTCAAAAGAACATCAATTCTAAAAACCGTTTTACGGATGACTATTATCAATTTATTAAAAGAAAACATCCTGCCTGGTTGGGTGCAATAAAACTAAATGAAATTAGATTCCCCAAGAATTTAGAAAATGATACTATAGAGTCTACACAAAAAGAATTGATTGAGGTTAGACTAAACGTTCTAAAAAAGAAGATTCTAGAATCATGGAATAAAGAAAAAGGGTTAAACCAAGAACTAGTCTATGAGCGTGCAAACCTTCCAGTTTCAGAATATAGTTGGGTGGATGAAGTTAGTATCGAACCTGAAACTAATGGAAATAATTACATAGCAATCAAAATATGGCCAGGTGATACCAAAACACAAGGATACTCAATTTTTAATACTAACAGGCCTTTTGAATGGCCTAAAAGGATTGAAGGTTCAGATTTTAGAGTAATACCCTATATTAAATTCGCTCATAGGCAGGGGCTTTGCTGGATTAATTTAAAAGATAAGTCTAACCCCATTACTCATACTGGGGACTTTTTCTATAAGTATACAGGTAAATGGAACCGAGATGAGGCTAACCCAAACCAGTGGATACATCAAGGCGCCAATTGGTCAGAATTTAATAATATTCTGAAAGATATTACACCAGGTGGAGATTGGAAAAAAATCTCAGGGTGGGATGACAAGATTCAAGATTCTAATCGAAGCTTTTTTAACATTTCTGTAGGATTTGCTATAAGTGTTCTTTTAAAATATAAACAAGCCCAAAAACTAGATGGAGATTCTACCACCCACCACTATCCACTTGCAGAAAAACTTAAAACAACTTCAGAAAAACTACTAGAAAAAGTAAACAATCAATTCAATGGTAAAAACTAACCTCCCACAAAAAATCGAGACTTTTAAATAGGATTTCATATCAGGTATTTCTTCAAACCCCGAATATGCCATTCTAAGCCTTCTGAGGGGGTTATTGCAAATTTCCTTTTTAAGAGGATATCTCGACCATCTTAATGGTATACCATTGGCATTTTTAGATTAAAATAATTCTTCATTGAAAATATCTCTGATAATCACTCAAATCGACTCGTATCTTGTAACCGATACTGAATCCTATCGAACTTTCACAAATAATTCTGTGGGTGTTTGGCTACCCTTTATTTTTGGATTTGCTTCTATAACTTGTTTAGCCTCTTGGTCCAAACCTGCCTGACCAGAATTTGCATAACTAAATTCAAATTCATCTTTTCTAATACTCGAAGATCTCCTTGATCTCGAAACCCTCCAGTAGCCAACTCCTTGATCTAAGCGAACTGTTAGCTCACTGCTATTAGAGAACTCTACTTGAAGTGCTCTACTATGCTGAATTGATCTTCTATCAGGTATCAGCAAATCAACTTCAAAATTCGACATCTTGAATGCCTTCTTCAGCACATAATCTCGATCCTCACAATCTACCCAGTCACTATAAATTTTGTTTCCAGGTCGTGAATTGTCGTATCTTTTAGAACTAGTTATTATTGACACCTCATTTGCTTGCCATCTATTCATCCCAAATATTGACCTCAGACCTTTTAGCAATTCTAATGTGAGGGCAACAGATAATGGATTAAATAAATAACGATCCCGGTATTTAACACTTACAACCTTTATATCCTTTGCACCAAATAATTGTGCACTCTGTCTGTGCTCTTCTTCAACAAGCTGCCAAAACTGATCACCAAAAGCTTTTAAGTTTCCATCTAAATCATGATGGACCACAATTTCCCTATCTGATTTATTTTCAATAACTGGTCGCATTTCTCCTGCCGAAACAGAATCATAGCCATCAAAAGTATTATCGATAAAACCATTTATAATTGCATTTTCTGAATGCCCCCATGTTTCATTGGGGCTTAATATATCTTTAGAGTTCGTAGCCCAGGCAGTTTTAATATCTTTTTTATGTACAACTGCAATAATATTTCCACCTCCTTTTTTAGGTAGTTCAGGTGCTTGATATACCTTTACTTTATCATGATCACATAAACTAGCCAAGGAATAAGAGTCTTCTTCAGACAGATTATCTAATAAATCTTTTTCAAAAACTAGCTTAACATTAACAGACTGACCAACCAACTTATAGGAAAGTGACCTCAATGCGGAAATTGGGATGTCAGAATTCTCAGGACTACCACCAGCAAATAACATCGCTGTGTGACCATTTTGCTTTCTTGTTTCTCTAATAATTGCTGTTTGTAAATCATCTTTCTCAACTCTTGAATCTTCGCCAAAGAATGACAACTTAATCGGCAGTTTTAGATTCTTTAACCACTTTTGAGTCAAAAACTGTAACCCTTTCTTTCGATCCAAATCATCCGAACGAAAACGTTGGTCAAAATCCAGGATACATTGTGGACAGTTAGAGTTACAGTGATTCGGACACTGTAACTTTCTGAATGCTTTATGAAACATTTTGTTAATTAAGTGGTTAGCTTTTGACGCATACCCAGAAGCGTATTTATCAAAAATTAAAATAGAAGTTGTGATATAACCTTTTTTTGTTTTGTCCTCCTTAATATCACAACTCAATTCAGACTCTTGAATACCGAGTAATTCAGCTAATGCATCTCTTAATGCTACTGCTAGAGTAGAAGCTATTGTTTTATCGGTCAACCATTGACCATCAATATCTTTTAACTGTATTTCTAAAATATCTGTACTTAACTGGTGACCTAGTCTAATATTCTTTTTAACAGCCCAGCTGCTGTGACTTCCAGGACACTCCTTATTATCCTTGCTACTCCTTAGTTTGTTATGTGTGCTCCCTTCTTCAAACTTTTTAGGTAAAGAGCCATCTGAATCCATCGGCTCAGCTCTTCCACACATCATGCAAAGAGCATACCCCTCTTTATTAATTCCTGATGAATGATGAAATATCTGACCATTACTTGTTGACCTGAATCTACCAAGATTGGGATTAGTCAATGGAGCCCATGCCCCTTCAGCTTGAATCCATGGTTTTTCTATAGGAATAAATTTTTGAGATGTAATGTCATTATGCGGAGTATCATAAAAGTCTACCGAAAAACCAGAAGGCTCTAAATATTCGACAGCGTTAATAGATTTAATTTGGTTACCACAGCTATTACAAACCCTTGATTTTTTCTTGGACACTGATGAACCACTTGCTCCACAATTATCACATCTCCAAGCATATCTAATTGCTTGTGACTCCCTAACTTCTCTTTTACTAGCTGGAATATGCCAATTGAGTGTTATTCCAGAAGATTTGTAAACCCTACCGTCCATTACAACTTCTGATCCTGGAGCATACTCCCTCAATGCAGAAACAATATCTCTTGAAGCCATATCCCGGCTATTATATTTATTGTCCTCTCTTGTTTTCTCTTGCCTTTTATTGGCCTTGAATTGATCAACAGTCAAGTTATCAAAAACAGTTATATTTGAAGGAAATCCATAAGCAGGCAAAAATCCTCTAGAAGCTAATTCTCTTAATAGGTATTCATTTTCTATTCGAGTTTTTTGATGATTAATAGCTTTTAAAGCAGGGGTGTTATTTTCACCTTCTTTCTCAATTTCTTCTTCTTGTTTACATATTCCTTCATACTCTGCTCTCCACTTTGAAATTATTTCTTCTAATTGATTAGCAGACTGCTCGAATAGTCTGTCTATATCGTATCCTTCAAATAAACTCTCTTTAATTATTTGTCTTATCCCATTAATTGCGTCCTGACTTTTGTTAACACTGCTGAGACACCAACTTACAAATCTATCACTCCCATTCTCTTCCGTTTCTTTAAAAAACCAACCAGCTGTGATACTATGCTTATCCTGGGAACCCAAACCCATTTTTTTATTTAAGAAGTTGGATAAAAGAAATGCATTTATATGTCTCTGTACAATAATTTTACTATTTAGAGAAACCCCCGGTGCAGGTAATTGTGACTCAAAAGCCCAGTTACTATTCCTGAACGCAAATTGGTCATGAGGGTTTGACTTGCACAAAGTTACAGCTGTTGAACGCGTTTCTTCTCTCCTACCTGCCCGGCCTGCTCTCTGTAAATAATTTGCTGGGTGAGGAGGTACATTATTCATTGCAACCATCTCTATACCCCCTATATCAATCCCCATTTCCATTGTAGTAGAACAGGATAGAATGTTGAGTTTCCCCCTTTTAAATTGCTTTTCATATTTTTGCAATAAGCTAGAGGGTTGTTGAGCTGAATGCTCAGCAGCTGCATAATACGGAGCCATTTCAATTACTCGATCATTGAATATAGTCCACAAACCTCTCGATCGTAATTTTGAAATTTCCTCATTTTCACTTAACCACTTTCTAGCCTCATCCTTGCTATCTAGCGGATCAGAATCACCGCCAAAAGCTTTTTTATAACGAGGAATACTAACCTTCTCAGCCTTAATATTGCCAGTTGGATTCTTAGGTAAATAAGGAGTCACACCTCTAACAGTTGTATCTAAAAATCTCCTCGTAATAGGACAGATCCATGCTTTATTTTGAACGTTAAATGAAATGTTTTCTAGTGGTAAAACCTTTCCACTTTCTCGTTGTACCAGCAATCCACAAGCAGTTAAATCATTCCAAGCTGACATTAACAAATCATCAATGATGTCCTCATCTTCAGGTTCATCAACACTTACCCCCAAAAGATGAATTAACAAACGAACTATCCTACTCCTAGACTTTCCACGTCTAGCGTTTGGCCATCTACGTTGGTATCTAGCTTTTTCTTCTTGATCCAGTGGAATTAGATAAGTTTTATAAAAAGGTAACCCTAACCAGTTTTTAATATTTTGTGTAATATCCAAGCTCCCCCCGGATCGGACAAAGAAATCAACACATATTTTTAAATAATTCTTCCATTCATCAAGCGTAAGCCCAAAGTCTTTCCAAAGTTTAGGAGCTGATGTAATGTTTTGAATATTTGGGTATTGTAAAGCTACCATACCCATTGTTTCTAAATTATTTTGCCTTTTTGGACGTCTGGCAAACTCCCGTACTATAAGTAGCTCACTAACTAAATCTCTTGTGGATTGTTGATCAAAGAATTGCGGATTGTACTTCTGATAAGTTTTGCAAATATACTCAAAGTCACCATGTTCGTTCGCAATCTGATTTTTTAAATCCTTATAATTTACTGGGTTAAACTCTCTCAGTTTTTTCAGATCGTTTTCTTTTTCCTCAATAAGAGATCCGAGCTTATCTGATCCAACACTTTTTAATTGTTTTATTTCAGACTTAAGTTTTTCTATTTGGCCAGAATCAGATTGACGGCCCATTTGTAAAGCATGGTGATATATTAATCCCCTAGCTTTTGTTCTCTCTGCGTCCTGTTGCAATTTAGTCGCGAGTCGGGCCGTTCCTTGGCGACTGTCATTAAATGTTAAAAGTCTTCGACCCCTAAAGGGTAAATTTTCGGGCTTATCTGAATCTGGGGCATATTCTAACAGTGTTGGTAGTACTACATTCAATAGTAATGGAGCCCCAACACGATGATTCCTAAAAATTGAGTATCTTTTCTTATTTGTCTCTAAACAACTTGGGCAAGGAACTCCATATTCTGAACCATCATCCTCTCTAATCTTAATAGCAAGTGAATTTTCTCTTTCACCATTATTTAGTAACTCTTTAGAAACTCGATCAATATATTGTTCACCTGTTTTTTCGAGTGACCGATTAGTAATAATTACCTCTGCACCCACAGTTTCAAAGTCTAAGGTGTTATTTTCTTCATCCTGATCTTCTATTTCGGGATCTTCTAGATCTATCTCCCTTTCTAATTCGAATTCATCGATATCATCATACCACGCGGATTGTTTTAATTTATTATCACGAATTTCAGCTTTTAAATACACTTCACCACACTCTCGACACGAGACAACTTCATAAACCGGAGCTCCACAATTACATTCTTGCCTTTCTTCTAAATAGATTATTCCAAATGGCCACTTATTATCTTCTAGTGCAGTATTCTTCTTTTCACTACAATTGGAATCTGCACAAGCCCAAATGCCGGAAAGTGTATCATGATAGATATGCCCCCTAAGTGGTAAAAAAGGATTCCCACTTTTGTCCTTTACACTTGAAAGTAGATCCAGCCATCTTAGAGCTTCTTTCTGCTCTTTTAAAGTGTATCTATCGGACTCTCCAAACAACTCTTTGCAGACCGCTTTTAGTTTTATCGCATTGGATGAACTCTCTGTAAATAAGCTTCGAATCTCCCGGGCCTGAGAGTTCTCTTCTAAATGACTAAAAAGCTCATAACTATCATTGATATCTCTTAGAGATTCAAGATCATCACTATTAGTTTTCTTTTCCTTTATAGAAGGAATTTGCCTCTTACCCTCTACCACGTGCACCTTCTCTTGCCCAATACCAGCAATCTTAGTTAAAAACTTCTTTAGCTGTTTACCAGCCTCTTCCCCCTTATCACCGATTGTGGCTGAGGTCGCCACAAAGCGTACCTCTTCAGGCTTTTTCCCAAAAGCGTGAAGTACTCGGCGTAATAAGAGTGCCATTTCAGCCGCTTGAGACCCTATATAAGTATGTGCTTCATCAAGTACGATTGTGTCAAGTTTCCCTTTGGATTGCTCAATTATACTACTGTCCTTGGCTCGGACAAGCATATATTCAAGCATCGTTGGATTTGTTACCAGAATTGGAGGTGGAGAAGCCCTCAAACTAGTTCTATCCAAAACCTCATTTGGACTCTGCCTTTTCTTATAGGCCTCCTCTTTTTCAGGGGTTAATCCATTATAGAGACAATATCTGATGTCACCCCCAAAGGGTTTAGTCCAATCATTTAATCGCTCTCGCTGACTATTAATAAGAGCATTTAATGGATACAAGAAAAGTGATCGAACTCCTACTAATTGTTTTTTTTGCCTATTTTTCTGTCTGATCAATTCATCTAAAATTGGAACCATAAAACATTCAGTTTTACCTGAACCAGTTCCACTTGTAACAATTACGGACTGGGGATCATCTTTGGCCAGATGCTTCCACGATTCTAGTTGATGTTTATAGGGCTGCCAATCCCGATTAAAACCACTCCCATCCATTGCTTCAATAAGCTCACCAGTCAGCAAAGAATCTTTTAAGTCCTCAATTTTTATATCTTCTGTTTCCCACCCAAAAACAGCTTCAAAAGTAGGATCTCCAATAAAACTCCCCCCATTACCCAATGGGCTTCCAAAAACTTCGTTCAAATGTGATCTCAGTGGAACATTATTAAAACCAAATGTACTCAAAGTACCATTACTAGCTCTCGCAGCAAGTGATGGTAATAGATCAGAGAAATAAGAATTCTTCATTTTAACTATCTATTTTAATTAAATCGTTATGCAAACATCTAATTGTTGTCGTTCTATAAGCAGTAATAAACCAGTCTGGATCAAATTCTTTTATGGTTTTTAAATCATTTATAAAAGAAGATTTCTCAATTTTTCGCCCTTCATTACTCGTCAATGTATCTATAGCAAGAGCAATTGGTGTATTAATGACCGTATCTCTATAATCATTTTCAAAATGAAACATCTTTGAGTTTTCAGGAGTCTTGATATTTTGAATCACTTTATACATTTCATTTGAAGCAGGCCATCTTTCTCCTGTCCCTGTATGTTTGCGAAGTAACTTTTGATAGCTTGAGGTCTTATCTCTAAATAATTCATTAATCAAAAGTGACTCCGACCGAATCAGACTTTCATCCAAAGGACCGTTAATATTTAGATGAGCAATTCTCAATATTGAGTCTAGAGTATCATCTACTGCAGAAATTTTTAAAATAACTGAATTTAAATACTCATTAATCAAATCGTCATCTAACTCTTCTGAAACGTCCCCATAAGCTTTTCTCAGTGTCCAAGTCCAATCACCAAGCGTAATGAACTCCCACATAAAGGGCATCTCTACACTAAATCTTTTAAGAAACTCATCGGAAGTAGAACTATTATTTACAGTTAAATATGTAAAATAAGCCATCGCTTTGGTGTTATTAACCAAGCATTTCCAAACATCAAAAAAGGATAAAGGCAAGTGGCTATACTCATTAACTATTTGAGATAATGTATTCCACTCCTGGTGTTCCTCTTCCCTGATCATCTTTTCGAGATATTCCTCAAGTGACTTAATCCTTTCTTTATTATCTTCTATTTGAACACACTTCCCAATCCCATCTTCAACTTCATTATTTCCTTCTACCTTTAACAATTTTGGACGAAATGAAAGCTTTGAGTCCTGATCGTTATAGATAACCCACGGACCGGCACTCATTTTATCTCTTGGCAGATAAACATGGCCTCCATCAGTTATCGGAAGGTTAATTGTACCTGCACCCGGTACATCCATTCTCTGTGCAAGAATATTTGTTTCCTTGAATGTATTGGTGTTTAACTTTTCAAGTTCTTCGGTAGGAATACTTAACAGCTCCGGACTCTCCTTTTGAAAGCTAAAAGAATATCTTGCAATAAGTATCTCAGCGGGGGGATAACCTTCAATTTTAAGTCTCACTGTCACCATCGCATCTATATCATCGGAAACAGCAAATAAAGACTCAATTTCAGATTTGAAATCCGAAAGTCTTACCTCTACATATCCTCTCTGTTGACCAATATTAATATCAAAAAGTTTTGAGGCATTTTTCTTCTCATCTATCAGTTTCAGATAAATTTGAGCAATATCAGCATTTCCTAAAGCTCCAAATAATCTAATCCCATAAATTTCATCGAGTGTTTTCTGTGAGTTTCTGGGTAACTCTTTACCATCGGCATCAAACACTCGTGCTCCCATGGCGGGGAAATCAAGTTCCAACTTCCCTTTATTAGGATTATTTGGCCAAATAGCATTTACAACTATTTTCTCTGGTGGTCTTCCATCACCATTGTAAGTAAATTTGTAAACATCTTTGGATTGTTTTGTAATATCTACTGATGGGTCAGTAGATATTAGTTCTGCTAAATGCCAATTAGTAAATTTCCACTGACCACTTTTTGTATCTCTACCATATAATATCTCTTCACTTGACTCTTCAGGAAGAACTACAATTTTTCTTCGCCAATTGGTATAAATACCATCTTTAAGTAATATTTGAACCGGCCCATATATATTTTTAAAGGTGTCCTTTTCCTTTTTAGACCATTTCCACTTGGGTAACACCGAATCCTGATAATTATCTTTGGAAAACCTTCTTACCTTTGGTCTTCCTCTGAAGACATATTCATTATTTTTGAAAACATCCCATACTCTTTTACCATATAACTTTATCGACTTTTTTAGATCAGTTGCCTGCCCAGTGGATATTCGAAAATCTTCTTGGCCAGCTGAAGTGATATTTACCTGACCACTAACCTTATAAAGTTGCCTACCTGACAAATCATAATTTAGAGCACACTGATTACCAGAAGATTCATATTTCCAATTCTCAGGTATTGCTATAATCGCTGAAGATTCAGCAACTTTACAACTACCTTGATTCGACAATTGATAAGAAGCTTGTTTTTCTTCTTGGTTGACAAAAATCCAGGGTAAATCTTCTTGCAGCTTGTCACTATCGTCTATTAGGCCATACCATTTATTACCTGACTTTGTTCTCAGCACTAATGTAAAAGAGCCAAAAGCTTCCTCCTCTTGAAAGACTCCTCCTTTTTTTGCCAATTTAAATTTATCTTGCCCAGCAATCTTTCTTATTGGGATATCTTTTGTCTCGGTCTCACACTCAATCGTAACAATCATATTACGATCAAGCTGATAATCTTCACTGATCTCAAAAAATGAACGTAACTCACCATCCTCTATAAATTGCGGAAAGGTTATTTCTGCTCTCATTTCCGCTTCATTTATATGATCATCAATTGCAAGAGTTCGAACCAGATGAATATCTGCTTGGCTTTCTTGAGTAGGTCTTGAAGCTATATCCCAGACTAGTTTTTCTAAAAGTTGCTTAGTATTACCTTCTCCGACTAGGATAGGTAGCCTTGATTGCCATTTCTCTTGGTGCTCTTTCCATTCCTCAATTACAGCCTCAGGGCTATCCTTGTCGGTTGCTTTTTGGAATGCCAATACTGTAGAGACAGTCTGAGCTAATAACCTATATATCTCCTCCTTCTGATATGTTTTTGGCAAATAGTTTTTCAAACTAGAGATCCAAGATATGATAAGACTGTCATCTATAGTACTGGAACTACCTTTTATTAAATTAACAGTCCGTTCAAGTACATGAGCAATAGATTTATCATTCTCTGCAAGAAATTTCATAGGTAGGCCACCCTGTAATGCTACACTTCCTAAAAACCTTAACCCATGCGTATTTTGAAGCTTTATATCCCAAGACCTAAAACCTCTTTCTATACATTTACTTCTTTTTGGTGCACTCCACTCATCTGGATTGAGATCAAGATCTTTTAAAATCGGATCCCAAGACCAGCGCCCCCCAGAAAACCTTCTTTTCCACCATTCCGCAGCATAGAGGACAAAAATACCATTAAAAGCTCTACGCCGATCTACAATATCACCAAGTGAAAAGAACTGAAGCTGTTCGTCTAACCAACTTTTAAGTTCTCTCTCTAATTCTTCAAACTCCTCAGTACTCATTTTATAAGTATAGAGGTTATCACCTGTAGGTCTATCTAAGTTCCGTCTTTTTAAAAAATCTTTTCTCCATCCAAGCATATCTCTTAATAAATTTCATCACATATTTAACCAACGCTTTTCACCCTCGTAACTAATAATTTTTTCTTCACGGGCAAAAATTTATTTTTTCACATAATATCATGCAGTAAACAATTATTGCATTAAAACTTGTTCTCCAATTCATTTTTATTATTTTAAGTGCAGAAAAGCTTTCGAGTACTAATTATTTGAAATGAAATTAAAAGAAGTAGCCGACATATCAACCGGATACTCCTTTCGGTCGAAGATCAAGCATGATCCCGAGGGAGATACCAAGGTAATCCAGATGAGTGATGTTGACAAGTATCGCGGCATCATTCCGGAGGGGTTACAATCGATCAGTGGTTTTGAACCGCGAAAGGATCGTTATTTTTTGGATCCAGGGGATGTCATTATGATCAGCAAGGGCTATAACATCAATGCATTTGTTGTGCCTACTGGATTAGGGAAGGTTGTAGCTGTGAATAGCTTCTTGGTTATGAAGGTTAAATCTTCTAAAATCCTTCCGGAATACTTGGCCTGGTTTCTGAACTCCAAACGAACGCAACATTTTTTCCAGGCTGTGGCAGCGGGGACAAACATCCCGAATCTGTCGATAAGAGCCTTAGAGGGACTTGATATCAATCCGCCATCTATTGAACGACAAGATAAATTAGCTGAACTTGATCGCTTAAAGCGCAAGGAAATTGCATTGCACCAAGAAATTGCATCTAAGAAGGAAGAGCTTGTTGATACCATGCTTCAGCAACAAGCCGACAAATGGAAATCCAATAATTAACTAAGACTAGCTATTACATGAGCAACCGTAAACCTACGCAACAGGAAATTAACCAAGCGCTGTGGTCGGCCTGCGACACTTTTCGCGGTGTAGTAGATCCAGCGGAGTACAAAAACTATATCCTTGTATTTCTATTCCTGAAATATCTCAGTGATATCTGGAAGGACCATTATGAGAAGTACAAGGAAGAATATGGGGATGATGAAGAGCGTATTAAGCGCCGTATGGAGCGTGAGCGCTTTAAGCTGCCGGAAGACTGTACGTTTGACTACCTGGTCCGGCACCAAAACGATGAGGATATCGGTGACCAGATCAACAAGATCTTACAGAAAATTGAAGAAGCCAATTACGAGAAGTTAGAAGGCGTTTTCCGTAATGTTGACTTTAACTCGGAAGCCAACCTCGGCAAGACCAAAGATCGAAATCGTCGCCTAAAGAACCTTATTAATGACTTTGATAAGCCGGAGCTAAACTTTCGACCTTCCGTTATCGGTACCGAAGATATTATTGGCAATGCCTATATGTTCTTAATTGAACGCTTCGCCTCTGATGCGGGTAAGAAAGGTGGTGAGTTTTATACACCCAATCAGGTTTCGAAACTGTTAGCTAAGCTCCTTAATCCGCAACCCGGTGACCGTATATGTGACCCAGCTATTGGATCGGGATCACTGGCTATTACCGTGGCCGAGGAGGTTGAAGGCCGTAACTACCGTATTTATGGACAAGAGAGCAACGGCAGTACGTGGGCTTTGTGCAAGATGAATATGTTCCTGCATGGTATGGACGCAGCTGACATTCGATGGTGTGATACCATTCAGCGACCGGAGCTTACGGAAGGCGACGAACTAATGAAGTTCGATATCGTTACTGCTAATCCACCCTTTAGCTTGAAAAAATGGGGAAAGTCAGATGCCAAGGACGATCAATATAATCGATTCCATCGTGGGGTGCCGCCAAAAAGTCGGGGCGACTACGCCTTTATCCAACACATGATTGAGGTGGCCTATGAAGATACAGGCAAAGTAGGTGTTATTGTCCCACATGGCGTGTTGTTTCGTAGCGGATCGGAAGGCAAGATTCGTAAAAAGCTCATCCAAGAGAACCTGTTAGAAGCAGTTGTTGGGCTACCAGAAAACCTGTTCTTTGGTACCGGTATTCCTGCGGCGATCATGATTTTTAATAAAGGAAAAGAGCATGAAAATGTACTTTTTATTGATGCCAGTGAGGAGTTTGAAACAGGAACAAGACAAAACAGATTGCGTGATGAAGATATTGAAAAGATTGTCAATACTTTCAAACAATTTAAAGGCAAAGAGAAGTTTTCATACGTCGCTCAACCAGAAGAAATTGAAGAAAATAATTTCAATTTAAATATACCTCGATACGTAGATACATTTGAGCCCGAACCAGAAATAAATATTAAAGAAGTACAAAAAGAAATAGATCATCTAGAAGAAGAGCTTGATGAAATACAAAAAGAGATGAGTAACCAATTGGAAAAGCTAGGTATTAGTTAAAATGAGAAGAATCAAACAAAAGTGGCCCGATGGATGGAATATTCTTGAGTTCAGTGAATTTGCAAATAGGGAAAGCGAACGATTCAAACCCAAGAAAAGCGATGAAACTTATCCATGTATTGAGTTAAAACACATTAATCAGGATACAGGAACGCTTAATGATTATATAAGTTCAGATGAGCGAAAGAGTACCAAAAATAAATTTTATCCTGGACAGATACTTTTTGGAAAACTTAGGCCATACTTGCGGAAATTTTGGCGTGCTGATTTTGAAGGTGTTTGCTCTTCTGAAATTTGGGTTTTAGAAGGTAAAAAAAACTGTATAAATGATTACCTGTTTCACCTTATCCAAACGCATAGGTTTGACCAAATTGCAAATGTAAGCTCAGGCACAAAAATGCCACGAGCTGATTGGAATTTTATTTCTGACTATCCATTTGCCATACCTCCTGTTTCTGAACAAAAAGAAATCGTGAGCTTACTTGAAATATGGGATCAAGCAATTTCTATTCTTGAAGACCTTGTTAACAAAAAGAATAGACATAAAAAGGCTTTAATGCAGCAATTACTATCCGGTAAGAAGCGTTTTCCAGAGTTTGAGAACGAGTCATGGGTAGAAATCGAACTAGGAAATGAATTTCAAAGAGTTACTCAGAAGAATGAAAATGAAGAAATCACAAATGTCTTAACTATTTCTGCACAGGATGGCTTAGTAAGTCAAACCGAATATTATGACAAATCGGTAGCGAGTAAAGATCTGTCAAGATACATAGTACTTCAAAAAGGAGACTTTGCTTACAACAAGAGCTATTCAGACGGCTATCCACTCGGTGCAATCAAACGTCTGGAGGAGTATGAGTCCGGAGTGTTATCACCTCTATATATTTGTTTCAGAATTGACTCTCCTAAAATCAATAGTGATTTCATGACCCATTTCTTTGAAAATGGTGGGTTAGATCATGATATATATAAGATTGCCCGCGAAGGTGCAAGAAATCATGGATTGCTTAATGTAAATATTAAAGATTTTTTTAAAATTTCCTTTAAAATCCCTCAAATTGAAGAGCAAAAGAGGATTGCAGAAGTCCTGAATAAAGCAAAAAAAGAGATTGAGTTATTAGAACAAGAGCTGGAAGCTGTAAAAAAACAGAAGAAAGGCTTAATGCAAAAACTATTGACTGGTAAAGTTAGAGTAAAAGAAGTAGAACATGCTTAAAAGCTTTTAAAGAATGGATGATACTGTAGCAGAATATCGGCAAGAGCTTATTGAGTCCAAAAGTGCATCACAGGACCAACTAGACAAGGCTCTGCTTACGTTGTCTGCGGGAGCTTTTGGAATTACATTCGCCTTTATTGACAACTTTATAACTGGGAGTCCAAAAGCTGTGGGGTGGTTATTTACCTCATGGATTGCTTGGGGATGCACCATCTCAATGAGCTTGGTAGCCTTTTATCTAACTATTAAATCATTTGCTAAAAGTATTACAAAACTAGACAAGGAACCTGAAAGCATGTTCAAAAATCCCTTTAATACATATGATAAAACCGTTAAAGTTCTTAATCTACTCAGCCTTACCGGTTTTATCATTGGATTAATAACGATTGGTATATTTGTAAAAATAAACCTCTAGCAATCATGAGTGAAGACAAAAATAATAAAGAAAAATCAAGTTCGAACTCTAAGCGAAAGAGACAAGGTGGAAAAGGGCAGCGTAACAAGGCCAGAGAAAAAAACCCACCACCGTCAAAGAATGACAATGACCAAAGCTAACATTAGCTCTTACTAGGACACATTTTTATGTCACCAAGCTACTTAGAAGACAGTGACTCCCAAATACCTGCCCTGCGTATGCTTCAGTCCATGGGGTACAACTATATATCACCGGACCAAGCGTTGGAACTACGTGAAGGGCTTCTTTCAAAATTTGTATTGGAGCAGGTTCTTGTAGACCAACTCAGAGAGCTGAATGAGATAGAATACAAAGGAGGCACCTATGATTTCCCGGATAACACTTTTGAGCGAGCTAGTCGGGACCTGCAACAGGTTTTAGATGAGGGACTGGTCAATACCAATCAAGCAATTTACGATTTACTGACCCTGGGTAAGAGCTACGAGCAGATCATTAAAGGAGACAAGAAAAGCTTTCCCTTTAAATATATCGATTGGGAAAATCCTGAAAATAACGAATATCACGTCACGGATGAGTTTGAAATCAAGGGCAAGCATAAAACCCGCCGTATAGACATTGTCCTGTTTGTAAATGGCATTCCATTTGGAGCAATCGAATGTAAGAGACGCGACAAGAAAAACGCTTTAGACGAGGCCATTTCTCAGCACCTGCGCAACCAGAAACCCGAAGAAGTGCCCGCCTTTTTCCATTACACCCAACTACTTGTGGGTACCAGTGTAAATGAGCTATCCTATGCGGCCACAGGAACTTCCAAACCATTTTGGTCCATCTGGCGAGAAGAAGATGAGGATATAGGAAAGGTGAAGGACTTGACCTGCAAACCAGATGAAGACGAGACTTGGCAAAACCGGCTGCAAAAGCACTACGAAACATATCCAAAAGATACCGAAGAACCCCGTGAGCCTACCCTGCAGGACAAAAACTTATACAACCTTTGCCGCCCGGAAAGACTGTTAGAGCTCACACGCAAATTCACGGTATTTGATAATAACGTCCGGAAGGTCGCCCGATATCAACAGTATTTTGGAGTAAAGCGGATGATGAGTCGGATCCGTCAAAAAGACGACGAGGGTCGACGTGAAGGCGGTGTTATCTGGCATACCCAAGGTAGTGGCAAGTCCATCACCATGATCATGATGTCCAAGAACCTAACACTAGCGGATGACCTGGACAATCATCGCATTATTTTGGTTACCGATCGTACAGACTTAGATGAACAACTTACTAATACATTTAAAAGCTGTGGCAAAGAGATTACCCGGGCCAAGACAGGCAAACACCTTGGCAAGCTGGTCGAAGATCGCGGCAAACAGAACATCTCGACGATCATCAACAAATTTGATGCAGCCCTGAATCAAAAGACCTTTAAAAATGAGTCCAAAAATATATTTGTCCTGGTCGACGAGTCACACCGTACGCAATACGGGCTGATGCATGCCAAGATGAAGAAAGTATTGCCTAATGCCTGCTATATCGGCTTTACCGGTACACCATTGACGAAGAACGAAAAGAATACTGCTCGTAAATTTGGGGGTATCATTGACTCCTACACGATGGATCAGGCGGTGGAAGATGGAGCCGTGGTCCCTATTATCTATGAAGGCCGGGCAGCTATCCTCGATACCTGGAAAGAGAAGATCGACCGAGGCTTTGAACGGGACATGGAGGGCATGTCCGAAGAACAGAAAGTGGAATACAAGAGTCGATATTCTACATTAAACAAGCTGCTTACGGCTCAGCATGTCATTGAAGAAATAGCCAATGACATAACCGACCACTATCTCAAACATCTAAAAGACACCAAGTATAAAGCACAACTAGCAGTGCCCGATCGTAAGACTGCCGTTAAGTACTATCGATACTTTAAAGATCGGGGGCAAATCAATGCCGAATTGGTGATATCTCCACCCGATACACGAGTTGGTAACGATGATATTTATGACGACCCAAATGATGAGGTCCAGGTCTTCTGGCAGAATATGATGGATCGCTTCCAGAATAAGGAAGACTATGAAAAAAGCCTGGTTAACCTCTTTAAATCAGATAGCGAAGAAGTAGAACTGCTGATTGTTGTATATAAGTTGCTTACCGGCTTTGATGCCCCACGCAATACGGTGTTATACATGGCACGATACCTTCAAGAGCACAACCTTTTGCAAGCCATTGCGAGGGTAAATCGTTTGTTTGAGGGCAAAGACTTTGGATATGTCCTTGACTATAGAGGGATTCTCGGCACCTTAAATGATGCATTAAACACCTATCAGGCATTAGATAGCTTTGAGGAAGAGGATTTACAGGGAGCCGTTACACCAATTAAAGAAGTTATTGATAAACTACCTCAATTGTATAGCGAACTGTGGGGGGTATTTAAGGAATGTGACAACACAGATGACAAAGAAGCTTTAGAACAATTTTTACGTCCTCAAGATCGTCGAGATACCTTTTATGAGAAGCTTTCTAACTTTGCTAGAACCCTACAAGCTGCTTTCTCGGCCGATCGATTGTTTGATCATATCGATGAGGAGACTATCAATAAGTACAAACGAGACCTGAAATTTTTTGAAGATTTACGTCGTTCCGTACGGCTTCGGTATTCAGAGTCCATTGACCACCGTGAGTACGAAGATCGTGTTCAAAAGCTATTAGACTCTTATGTGGGAACTGAAGGCATCGAGCAGATTATAGAGCCGGTTAACATCTTTAGCAAAGACTTTTCCGATGAACAGTTAGAAAAGGAACAGAAAACCGATGCCTCAAAAGCTGACCGCATTGCCAGCAACACCAAGAAGGTAATTACTGAGAAGATGGACGAAGATCCGGCCATGTATCGCCGGTTTTCTGATATGATTGATGAAACCATACAAAAGTTTTTAGATGAACGGATCTCCGAAAAAGAGTATCTGGAAAAAATGAAAGAGATTAAGGAGGGGGTTCAGGAAGGAACCATGGGTAATACACCATCAAAGCTTCGAGATAAGCCCCAAGCCCGCTCTTTTTATAACACTGTGAAGGATGAGTTTGATAACTTTATAACAAATGCCAAGCTGGACAATGATAATGGACAAATACAGCCCCAAAAAATCAAACAAATGTATGTTGAGGCAGGGCTTGATCTAGATGAAAAGCTAGACGACCTGGCTATTGTTGATTGGGAAACCAATCCTGATATAAAAGACGAGATGTTTATCACCATTGAGGATTATATGATTGAATTCTTCCGTGAACTAGATTTAAACCGTGACTTTAATGTCATCGAATGCATTGCAGAAACCCTTATCAAACAAAAGCAATCCCGTAGTTCAAAGTAATCGTCATACGATTTCGTATGGCACAAGCGAGATTGCCTTTAATCTTACGTACTCTGATCGCGAAACGTTAGAGATAGCGGTATATCCAGACCAGTCGGTATGGGTTACGGCTCCCAATGATGCATCCTTAAATGACATTGGAGATAAAGTCCGCAAGCGAGCTCGGTGGATCATTAAACAAAAACGTTATTTTGGAAGATTTGAACAGACCAAAGAGAAGTTCGAATACATTAGTGGGGAAACGCATCGATACTTGGGGCGCCAATATCGCCTAAAAGTCATACAAATTGATGCCTCAGAGGAGGAAACTGTTAAACTAAAAGGGCAATTCCTTCGCATTCGTACTAAAAGCAAAGAAAATACCCGTCATACAAAATACCTTTTAAACTGTTGGTATAGGGATCACGCGGCTTATAAGTTTAACGAACGGTTTGAGCTTTGCCTAAAAAACCTCCAAAAGTATAACATTCCACGTCCCGAACTAAAACTGTATAACATGGAGAAGCGGTGGGGAAGTTATACATCTTCCGGCAAAGTGTTGCTAAATCCAGAACTTGTTAAACATCCCACCTACTGTATCGACTACGTGATCGTTCATGAGCTTTGTCATACGAAGCATCCCCACCACGACAAGAAATTTTACCGATTGTTAAACAAAGTACTCCCCGACTGGCAAAAGCGTAAGCATAAGCTGGAGCGGTTTAGTTAAGCCGTTATTTAATTTCTACATCCATATTTCTTCCATTCCCTTCAAGGTATAATTCTTCTTCCATTTTTTTAGTTGAATCATCTTCCAACATAGGTTTTAGCACCTCAATAAGCTTTTCAGCAACACTTTCTTCCATTTTTATATTTACAAACTTTGAACTTTCATTTGGAAGCTGATCTTTATACTCAATTTCTAATAACTTTGGTTGCTGTTTAAATCTTGATGGTTTTGATATCTTTATTTCTCCTCTATTTTGTCTAACTGAATAACTACGCATATTAGAATTCTCACTGATATAAGTTATATCTGTCTCAAACATAGTATGCTTTGGCTAACCAAAATTAACGTCAAATAAAAGTATTACACTAGCTTAAATAAAATTTTACCGCCGATCGTTATACAGATATTATCAATAGGCAAAGAGGGCTAAAAGAAACACTGGCTGAAATTGTTAACATATTGTAGTGCAATCCATCTAGTCTTCATACAACTGGGATAAATTTTAAGCCTATCTTTTCATTTGTTTAATAAAAAATGTATAACAAGCTTCAAATGTATAACGATAAAAAGGCTCCTAATCCTGGTTTGTTATACATTCTTAGCGATGTTAAACAAGCTCTCTATCTGTCATAAAGGCCTAATTAGGCAACTTTAATGCCCTTAATCACAATTTGTTATACATTTTTGTCAAACAAATTTATTGGTTAACGGCCCACCCATTTTTTGACTGCATTGGATATTTCATAGGCTCTAACTTCTCCTTTTTTCCACTTAATCATACGTTTGAGTTCCTCATCTGGAAGACTTTTTAACGTTTTGACGTCAATTCTTTGGTACTTTCCGTCCTTTTCATTTAGAATAACAATTGCCGTTACCTCTCCTGCGTTTTGTACGAGATGGTTCGGAATCTGAGAGCAAAGTTGTACAAGCTTTGCCACTAACTCCTTCGTTTTCTGAGCTCTTCGATATCGCATTCGGCAGCGGTCGCTGCAGTATTTAGCATCACTTCGTTTATGTGCAATGTTTTGCCCACACTGTAGGCATGTTCGTTGTTCCATATTATGGATGGTTCGGTTTAGAGATGAAATTTACGTTAGTAGAAGGTGTAGAGGGAGTAGAGGACTTTTATGTTTAACAAAAAGCCAATGCTATAATTGATCTACTCCCTCTACTTGGTCTACTACTTTGGAGCCACACCTTTCCAATGGACCCGTCCATTGGACTTGTATTTTTTAAAGCCGCGCTGTTCAAGTTTAGGACTCATGCGTCGACTACTCATGGGTGGTATGTCACACTCAGAGCACCAATCCTGATACTCTTTGCGTAATAGCTGATTGCTACATGATGCAGTTGCCTCGCGGTTACACCGCTCATCTAAGAACTTTTGCAACAAGTCCATCTCACTTCGATAAGCTAACGTGTCTTTCCTTATACTGGCTGGGACATCTAACTGCTTTCCATTTTCTTTCCAATCTATCAAACCTTGAATAGCCCAGTTAAATATACCTGGCAGTTCTTTCAGTAGTTTTTGTTTTAACTGAGGATCCACTTGTTCTTTAGGTATCGTGACCCCAAACTCAATAAGTCGCATACGTCGCCATATACCCTCATCCGTACCGTTAATTAAAGGCTTATGATTTCCGAAGACCCATAACTTATGAGTCGGCTTAAAATCAAAGAACTCTTTTCGCAGAAATCGGGCGGTAACAGTATCTGATCCTGTTAGATTTTTTAATTTGGCTTCGTCTAACCTCTTACCCTCCTGAATTTCGGACAATACAACCAGACGATTTCCACACAATCTTGCAAGGTCATTAGGGACACCACTACTGTAAGAGCGATTCATGATCATCTTGGAATCCGACTTGATTGAATAGTCTCCCAGTAAGTGCATAAGTACTTCTACAAAAGTACTTTTCCCATTTCGGCCATCTCCATACAAGAAGAACAAACATTGCTCTATAGTAAGCCCCGTTAAGGAATAGCCAATGGCCTGCTGTAGAAAGTTGATCATATCTTGATCTCTGTCCATAATCTGAGATATAAAATTTTTCCATTTTGGACATCTGGCATCACCATCAAAAGCAAATGGTAACTGCTTGGTAATAAGATGATCTGGATTTAGCTTTAGTTTTTTCCAATTACGCATATCTATCGTAAGATTATCTAGCGTAATCAACATGGGATCTTGGTCTAAATCGTCCTTCGATACTTTAATATTGGGAAACGTTGTAGCAAGACTCATCATGGCTTTAAGACGAGCCTCATTTGCTGACTTTCGAGCGTGCTTTTGCTTTCTATTCGCCTTCTCTTGATGATCAATATCTTGTGCTCGTTCATATAGAGATTCAATAAGCCTCTTTGCCATTCCCATTACGTAGAGACCTGTAGGATCACGCCTCCATTTAATACCATCCCAATAAAGCCACTCCTCATCGTCGATATCATAGCGGATCCGATCGCCATATTTATCCACAAATTCACGAGCATTGCCAAAGTCTGTATTCCAAAGGCCATACTCCTTCTCTTTGATTTCTGACTTCATACTGTCCGAAGCAGGGGGTTTACTGGCACTCTTGGCAATCTGTTCAACCTCACTATCTTTCAGGGGTGGATTGCACCTTTTAGCATTAATATCGAGTAATTCATTGTACATCTGTGGATAATCTGACCCCTTTTTGCGCAACCTTACACCCAACATAAATAGTGTATCATTGCGTCGGCCTTCTGGAATAGACTCAACCGATGATAATGAAGTAGTTGCTGGTTTGATATTCCCAGATGGTGGGTTGTTATTCAAATAACTTATAAGCTCTTTTGGGAAGGATTTTAACTGATCAAGGCCTCTAATCCATTCATAAAAGGCTCCTGATTGGTGCAAACTGCCTGGAGCTACAATCAGTCCGCCATCAGTTTTAATATCTAACCCATCTCCGAGCTCTCCAGTACTATTTTTAAGTAGATTAGTACCAGGATAACGAAAATAGAAGTGTGAACCTCCACCAGTTGACACTGCAGTAGTTTGCGTGAATCGTCCAACTTTATCTTCCAATTCACAAAGAGAACGATCACCGTCATGTCGTGGATCCACATCTAATACCACTAGATTTGATATTTCTCCACAAACAATTCCGATATTCGAATTAGGCCATTGATTCCACCACTCCTTAATTTGATCGGAGTCACAACTGGCCTGATTCGGCCAGTCGCTTATCCGAGGATGTTTACCAATACTTCCGCAGTCGTTACCACAACTGCATCTATCATCTCCAATAGGATTGTGAAGTGGGACTACATGGATTCCGTTTTCTATTAAGTTTAATGCTGATTCTTTTCTTGGTTTCATAATAATATCCCCCTTAACGATAAGCCTTTACCATGTTATCCTTAAGGAATTCCTCTATCCCACTCCGGGGATAAAGAATTTTTCTTCCGTTCTGCGAATAGGGGATTTTCCCTTCATCCCTATAATTTTGAACTGTCCTTCTAGAACAGCTCAACATTTCCATAACATCCTCGGTAGTTAACCAATCCCTTTGGAAGCTATCCTTCATTTTCGGCGCCTCCTCTTTTACCGCCTCTTTTACCGCCGAGGCAAGGTGATCTAAGATATCATTCGTTAATTTTATAGTTATACTACTATTCATAGTGAACCTCATTTTTTCTTTTATAATTGGAGTTCACTACGAAGATATTAGGGGAAATTGGTTTACCCTACTTGCTGAGCGCTCCTTTATTCTTCTTGAGCGAGCCTAGTTCTTCCATTCGCTTTTCTTGATACCTTCTTGCCCTATCTGCCATGGACTTTGCCTCATCGGGCAAGTAATCCATCGGATCGTATCCAGCCTTCTCGAGCTCTTCATAAATGGTATGGTAGGCTTCTTTATGAGTATGCCTTTCGCTAGTTGTTAAAAAGACGAATCGTTGTTTGGTCGCTGTATCTATGGTATGCCCTGCTGATAATAAACTTACTATGTCTGTAAGCTCAAGAGGTTCGATTGAATAGTCTTCATAGTTTTTACTTTCACAACGCGTAATATACTCCTTGCAGTTGACGATGTCGTTGTTTTCATATACAGACCTAATAGCTGCATCTAATCCCCAGTACATAGCGTAATTTGAAGCAAGTTCCTTTAAAAGATATTCAATTACACTCATCAACTTTGTTAAATATTCCTGGAAGGAATCATAACCATCATATGGTATTTGGGCGTAATATTTACCAGCAGTCATCATATTTAATCTGGTCTGACTTAAACAAAAGTAATACTCATAGTCATCCTTGTGATGCATCCAAAAATCGAGTAGCTGATTGGGAAGGGGCTGTTTGTCATCAGGCATCTCTTTAATATTTTTATCGAGTTTTACTAAAAAGTAAATAACCACCATTTCAAGTTTTTGAAACAAAAAATTACACTCTTCATATAATTCGATTCGAACATCCTTAGCCGCTGACATAATCATCATAAAACTAGACCCATTTTCACCTGCATGATGTTCTTTTAAGTCATCAATTAAATAGTTGAATCCTGTTTCAAATTCCCGATAGAAAAAGTTTTCATCTGTTTTGGGGTCTAAGCTTATATAATTATTTATCACCTTACGAATGTCCGCTTCACTAGCAATTTGTTCAGGAATAGTTCTGTCTTTCATAGTTGTTCTTATTTTAGTTGTTATTAATTAAATATTTTTTCCATCGAATTATCCAGATGATTACCACCTAGTGTTTTCAAATACTTCATTGTGGTCTTCACATCTGAGTGGCCTAGCAGTTCTTGTATTTCATTAAGGCGCAATTCCTGCTCATTGGCCAGTTGAGCAAATGAGTGCCTTGCAATGTGAAAGGAGATGTTCTCATCAATACTGGCCTTATTTTGTAACTTTTTGAGATATTTATTTACTAAGGCATTTTTCGAAGACACCTGCCCCTCGTAATACGTTGAATCAGAATAATCTTTTCTGTGATCTAGAAATGGAAAGATGAAATAATCTTTTTTTACCTTTCCCTCTGGTTTGTAATTATTTAGAATTTCAAGAGCTTGCGGAATAAGTTTTAGTGAAATACGCTTTCCACTTTTCGACATAACATAGTTTAAACGATCCTCTTTGATGTTCGCCCATTTAAGATTCACCACATCCCTAAATCGCATACCTCGACAGTAATAAGCAAACAGAAAAATGTTCTGCGTATCATATAACCGAGTTCCCTTTTCAGTCTCTACCTGCTCTAATTGTTTTATTTCATCAGTTGACAATTTGGCTTTTTGGACAGGATTGCTTGGCATGGTATAGTCTCTAAAAGGGTACAATTCTCTGGATACCAATCCCTCTCTGATGGCATCATTAAAAAGTTTGCGGATTTTCTTCATGTTGTTTTTTACGGTATTTGGTTTATTACCGTAATCATCCATCAAAAATGTTTCGAGTTTTCGGAGAAAGGTCACAGTTATATTTTTGAACTCTAGCTCCTCTTCCGACCAGTAATCTCTTACCTTGTTTAACACCGTACCATAATTTTTCCAGCGCTGGTATTTCCCCCTCCTTTTGAAATCATCTCTCACATCTTCTGCAAACTCAAAGAAATCTCTTTTATCTTTTTCATCTCCAGACTCTTCCTCATTATTTTGAATACCCCCATTTTCAATTACTTCCTTTATAGTACCTACATCCAATTCCTTATCTCGCTCTTTTAACTTTAACAGCAAAGTCTGAGCATCTAACATCTTTCGTGTTAAATGGTTGTTTAAATGCTTACCACGAGGATGTGTTTTCCTTACCTCTCCGCTATTATTCCAATGCTTCTCTTGTAAATAGATTTCGGTCGGAATGTATCTCGATTTTCTATTATGAGTTATTCGTAAATAGAGAGGATGCTTTTCCTTGCCTTTCCTCTTCTTCAGGTAATATGATAGCTTCGCCATAACAGTAAACTTCGTTGCGGTTATTTTGCAGTAAAGCTTACTGTATATATAGAGAGATGCAAGTAATATTTATGCCAACCTTAATACCTCTAAAATTGCCACCTATGGCCTCCTAACCTATCTTAATAGTAAATGTATTCATATTTGAATATTTTTATTTATTTAAATTTTGAAATGTATTCATAAAATACTTAGGTTTAGACAAACGATAAATAATTCAATTCACTTTATGGAAGATTCTATTATTAAAAAAGCAAGAGAAGAAGCTGGAATATCTCAAAAAGAACTAGCAGCAAGGGCAGAAAAGTCTCAAGCTCAAATATCAAGATTTGAACAACCTGATTTTGACATTGGGAAAATTAGTGCAGGGGATTTAATGAAAATCTCTCAGGCTTTAGGCATTGGTCTTGATGAATTATTAAAAGATAGCTGGGAGGAAAAAACCTTTGATATTGCAAGTGGCAAACAATACAAGGATTACCAAGCCAAACTAGATGGCTTAATTGATTATTTGGAGACTAAAAAATATGACGAGGAATCAATAAATGATTCAATTGAGAATTTCATCAAAATGGTTGAGAATCAGAAGAAACTACCTATTGGACTGATTAGGGGAAAGTTTGATTCAGGCAAATCTTATTTATCAAATAAACTCTTGGGCAATGACATTTTACCAGATAGATATCAACCCGAAACCGGCGCAATTAATTATATTGTTCATGAAAATTTACGACCCGCCTCATCAGGAGATAAGGAGGTACTACTCTTTAAAAAAACCTCAGACAACACTAATGAAAGATTTAACCTTAGAAACTATTTGTCTAATGGGGAATCAGAAGGATTTGAAAATTATAAATCTGGAGATTTAGACTTATTAAATTTTGCTTCTATAAAAAAAGAGAACGGCAATCACAGAGAAATAGAAGTTGTTTTAATTTTTGCTGATGCTCCAATTTTGGAAAATATAATTCTTTGTGATACTCCAGGAACAGGAGGTGAGACAAGTGAAGGTGACCAAGATCAACTAGATGATCTATCCAAAATATTCAGAGCTTCTGTCGATTATGATTTACTTGTTTACCTAAGCAGTGTTCAAGGTTTTATGGATGATGAAGACATTGAGCATTTTAAACAATTATTGGGACAACTAAATTTGTACCCACAATTAAATACCAAAAGAAGCCCCTTAGAAAATGTTATGATAATAATGAGTCATGCATCCCAAAGTGTTAGAGAGAATGATGTTGGTGATATAAAAACACATGCTGCCGAAAGAATAATGAAAAGAATTGGAGAACTATCTGAAATTAATCGGATTGAGGAATTTGCTAATACAAAAATTGAATTACAGCACATTTCTGACCGCATTGTTCCATTTTGGTTTCAAATTGATTCAAGAAAGGAAGCCGTTGAAAATGAACTGCAGCATTTACTTAACGAAAAGCTTCCGTTAGCAATAAAGAAAAGTACTTCAAATTCGCTCTCTGATTATTACTCTAGAACTGAAAAAGGTGTAAAAAATACTATTAAACATTATGAGAGCCTGATTAACGAAAAAGAAGAGAATCTTAGGTATTTGGAGGAACTCGAAGCCAATGAGCCTGCCCGCAAAAAGGAAATAGAACTATCCCGAGAATTAATTGAAAGTAAAATAGAAACTTATCAAGCAAAAACTGAAGCAAAGTGGGAGGAAATTTGCAATGAATATGTAGAAGAGGCAAAAGTTGAATCAATTATTCGTGAAAAGTTTAACAAGAAATCATCAGCAAAGAATGGTATTGCTGGTTACTTACATGACTTGATGCAAGACAAGTTGAAAGAGAAACTAAAAGAAGAGAGCGAGAAATTCGCAGACGATGTAAATGATTTTATACAAAACTATGAAAACCCTTATAACTATCAAGATCATGAGTTTGATAACGTAAAAGTTAAAATAGAATTTGATCCATATGCTGCTTTTGCAAGTGGTCTAGCTGGAGCCGGAACATTTGGAGCATTATCTATTTGGGCTGCAAGCTTAGGAAACCTCGGAGGATATATTTTAGGGGCTAAAGCTGTCGGCATATTGAGTGGACTAGGCTTAAGTTTGAATGCAGCAGCAGTTTCAGCCTTTTTAGCTGCTATTGGGGGGCCATTTGTAATATTTACTGGGTTAGCTGGAATAGTTGCATCAGTTGCATGGGCAATAATGGGGAAAAGCTGGCAATCACGCCTCTCTGAGAAACTAGTGCAAAAGTTAGAAAACGAAAATTATAAAGAGAAAATTAAGAAAAAAGGTATTCAAACTTTTTGGGGTGATACTAAAACTAAATTTAATCAAGCTGCCGATGAGTTAGAGAAAGAATATCAACATGCCATTCAAGACTTAAAAGAAAAACTAAGTAACTATGATGCTGAAAGGCTTGAGAAAGCACTTCGAGAATTTGAAGACTTCCTAAATTTTATCAAAAGTGCGCCCCATATCGAACGCACTTAAAAACTATTCGAGAGCGAATCGATGAGTCAATCAACAAATCTCATCATTTCACAATCCTAAACAAATAATAGAGAAGTACCGCTAATAGCCTCATAAGTAAGTTAATTACAACTTAACTACCACAACTATGTCATTAAATGAAAGAGAACTGTCCAATAAACACGCCACTTTTTATAAAAAAATCAGAACTCGCTTTAATAATTGGATTGAGAAAAAGGGATTCAAAAATAAGTACACAAAATACTTATTGTTAGCACCTGATCTATTTCATCTCTTGTGCAAATTATTAGCCGATTCCGAAGTACCGGTAAAAAAGAAGGCCAAGGTTGGTGCAGCTATTGCATACTTCATACTTCCACTGGATGCATTTCCTGAAGCAATTTTTGGCCCTCCAGGTTATTTAGATGATATCGTCCTTTCTGCCTATGTACTAAATGACATACTAAATGACGTTGACGAAGAAGTAGTGCTTCGTCATTGGGCTGGTGAAGAAGATCTCTTAGGCAAGATACAGGAGCTTTTAAACCTAGTTGATGAACTCTTAGGCAGTGGGCTGTGGGAAAAAGTTAAAAAACAGGCTTTCAGCTAATATCAATAGTTTTCTTTTTACAAAATTCAAACAACCCTCTACCTAATGAAAACACTTACAACAGAATATTTGGAAGAGTTCGATCTGGAATATGAGATTACAAATGATCATGAAGACAATATCACAATTTTAGCAACTGAAGTATTTTTAGAATGTGGGAAAATACCAATACGTATTATAATAGAACATGAACCAGAGCGCTTGTGTCTTTTCACCTATTGCCCCCTTTCCATTCCGAGAGGGAAAAGAGTAGATATAGCAGAGTTCATAACAATGGTTAATTTTGAGATTATGTCTGGGGCATTTAAGCTTGATTTCAATGATGGAGAAATAGGTTTTCAAAGTAGCTTTTTCTATGAGCAAGGGAGAATAGAAGATAAAGAGAAGCTTAGTACTATAATGTATCTCTCACTATTTAATCTAGAAACGTACCTGCCCGGGGTACTCTCCATTGTTTACGGGGACCAAACTGCCTCAAAAGCTATTTCGAGAATTCAATATGGTACAGATCCAAAGTTGAATTAATTAATCTAATAATTAAATTAATCGTTGGTTATGAATTTTAATAAAAAGCATCAGAGGCAGCTACTTAATGAGCTTTCCTTAATTATCGATCAACCTAAGTTCCAAAACATTTCAAAGGAGAAGCTTAAATACCTAAATATTTTTCGGCATAAAGTGCTTGAAGACCTGCTGAAAGATAAAAGGAGAACATATAATCTTGAATACATAAAGCTTTTTGACAGATATCAAATATTTCATACAGACTTACACACTTATATGGATGAAATTTGGACGTCTATAGAAGTAAAACCAATTCATAAACAATTTTTAAGTGACTTGTCAGTGATTTTATTTGGCCGTAGTACCTCAGTTTCATTTGATATTACCTTTGATGTTATCGCTGCAAAATGGTGTAACTATCTAAGTGAAACCAAGAGATATGCGACAAAATATACCAACAAACTTATTAGTACATAATTGAACAAAATCATCATGGACGACTTACAGCTTTCACCTTCTATTTCACTCCCAGATACCCTTATACATGAAGTTGTTAACTTTTTCATAAGAGATATTCAGGAGATCAAAGATTTTGAATTAACATGTCAAAATGATCATCTCCTAGTGGATCTCGATCTACAAGTTGATGTTAATGACTTAAAAATTAATGGTATCATTAATTGGATAGCTAAAGAACTGGTAGGGATCCTTGAAGTTGATGCTTCAATAATGGTAAAAGTTGAAGAAATCTGCCTAACCTCTGATGAACAGTATGTTAAAATAAGACCTATGTCTAAAAAGATTGATGGGAAAGGATTAATTGGGAAACCCTTCATTAAATTTTCAAATACTATTCTCCCCATTTTTGCCGATGGTCATCTATTAAAGTTTTCTTTAAAAGATTATATAGAGGTGAATTCAGATATCAAGGATTTAATAGGTCTATACCCTATCAATAAAGCAGTTATTCAAGAAGGTTCATTGCAATTAATACCTAATATTTAATTAATGAAATACCTCAATCAGAATTTTCATCAAGCATCAGTCTAGTCATAGACTTGCAGAAGCTGTTGGCACATTCAGTTCCTTAATAATCTCCCAACTTTTGCATGCTACTAATCCAAACCTAAAACTATAGTTGAATGATAACTATTGAAATAAATAATGCCACTGAAGTCGCAGAAAAAAGAAAAGGCAAATTATTAACTCGGATAGGAAAAAGACTCATCGACATTGACAAAAAAGTAGAAACAGAAATTACCAAATGGATAAAGTATATCTTTGATAAAGAAGGTATAAAAACCGATATACAAATAACTTAAACTAATTACTCCTACCATGTCTTATTTAAAGTTCAATATTGATGCTGAAGGAGACTTATGCATTTGGAAAGGAGAAGGTGAACCACTTGCTTTCAATATTCATTGCAATGTGCCGTTTGCTTCCAGGCTTGATGGTGTTAGTGATATAAGCAAACTATACCAAAAATTAGATCAGTTGATACAATACGACTCAAATTCTTGGTTCACTAGAGATAAGATTTGGATTGATAAGAAGTCAATGTGGGAAAAGCCATATATCAGGTTTGAAAGAGAAAAATATGGTGAATTCTCAATTAAGATACATTCAAAAGATCAATATAAAATAACGGGGCAAAGCGGATATTATATTTGTAACAAAACAGACATAGATGCTTTGCATGAATTCCTAAAAGAATATTTAATTGCACAAAGATATTTTAACTCCTCTTATGATTATAATGATTTTCTAGCCTCATTGCCTGACGACATTGCCAAGAGAGTTAAAAAACCACCAGTGTAAACTTAAATAGTGACGGTAAAGTTATATTTCCACCTTCTGGTTCAAAAAAAATGACCTCAATTTTAAAAAATGATTCATCAATTATGAGCATTAACCCTTACAGCCAAAAATTTGAAAAGGCTAAAGATCAACTAAGAGAAATAGATAAAAAACTTGAAAAAGTAACCCAAGAAATCGATTGGTACGATAACTCGAGTTTAGAGGAACTTAATAAAAACCTTAAGGAACTGCGTAGTTCCAAAAAAGATCAAAAACAAAAATTTCGTAGTATTCAGAAAAAAACAAAAGAGATTAAATCGAAACTACGATCACTCAATAAAGATTTAAAAGGAAAATTCAACCCTTTAAGATACTTAGTTTCCCACCAACGAAAATTACAAAGAGAAGCTCAAAACCAAGAAAAATCTCTTTCTGCCAATAAAGAAAAGAGATCAAGGACAAGAAATAAATTAAATGGATACATAAATAAGATTAAAAATAAAAAGGCAGAGATTGAACGATACAAATCTTTTGATCGTGATTCTAAAAATGCTGAAAAATCAATGCTGACTAAGAAAAGAAAACAAAAGAAAAAACAGGTTGATCGCCTTAAAAAAAGAAAGGAAGAAATTGATGCTAAAATTGAACCCATTGTTAAACAATTAAATGATACCCGTAATCAAAAGTTCAAAGCTCAGCAAGTCAAAAAAAGAGCAAAAAAATATGACCAGAAATTAACACGTGCAGATAACTCTTATGAGAGAGCAAAAATACATGAGGCTTGTGAGGAAGAATATGGAATTGGTAGTCCCAGAAAAATAATTTCCAGAAAGAATTCCGAAATACGTCGTTTAAATAATGACATCCAAAAATTGGAAAAACGTGGAAAGAAAGAAGTTGAAAAAGCCACACGTGATATAAATCAATTAATCATTGACGGTAATAACCTTTGTTATGAAGGAGACGAATTCATCGGGGTTGATGCCCTCAAAGCACTAATACCAAATCTAGTAAGTGATTATGATGTAACATTAATCTTTGATGCAGACATAAGGGGATTATTGCAACGCGATGATTCTGAAATAAGGCAACTATTTGATGATGATGTTGATACTCATATCGTGGCCACAAAAACTAAAGCTGATGAAACAATTCTAAAACTTGCTACTGATGATCAATCTTATGTAATAAGCAATGATCGTTTTGCTGAATTTAAAGATAAGAGACCGGTAAATGACAAGCGTGTCATACGGCACGAAATTGTGAGCGGCAAGGTATTTATTCCTGATCTGTCAATATTTGAGACTTATAAGTAAGCGAAATCCATATAACTTCTCTACTCATAACTTTAGGATGCCCATTTATGGAAAATTTAATTAATAGTTATTTGAATAAGAAGGACATAGACTTTGACAAATACCTTAATAACAGTGGAGAATCCATATTCTTTTTTGAAGTAGATAGGGAAAAATCATCTACACTTATATATTCCATCCCTACTAAGCATTAATTCTCTCAATTCAACTTCGCATTACTTCCATATTCCGCTTTCGTAAGCGCTTGGGCGGGGTCAATATCATTGTACACTACATTCAAAATACCTGGAAAGTGCGTTTCCATTTCTTCCATTCCGACATTAAAGGTCGCATGTAACTGATATAAGATGTGTTTTTTATCTTCGACCGGATCGTATCGCAAGGTATTCTTGTAGAATAGGCTACCGTCATCGAAATCAAGCATCAGGCATCCTTCATAGTTATGCATATTTGCACGCGTTATGTACTCTGCAATTGTTCTACGATTAGAATGTGAGATCTTTACCGGACTTTTTATATAAAAATTTACTGTCTGATTATCTCTTGCATTCGTAACAAAGATTGGAAAATCGCCATCCTCAGCCTTCAGTTCCGTAATATAAATAGGGTCATCTTCGTCATCATAATCCTTGTGATAACCCATTTCCTCATTTTCGAAGAAAAGGTCCAGTAACTCTTCCATTGGCGCCCTCTTAATTTATAGTTAAAGTTAAATATTAGTATCAGTTTAACAAATATCACTGACACATTATGTCACCCAATATTTCTGATATAAACAATAATTTAATTATCAACAAACTGAATTCGCCCAACATGTGGCCAACAATTCTTTCATTTACTGACATTTAAGTCATTTCCCTACTTTTAAAAACTACATCTGGATATAGTTAACAGACATTAAGAGTAATTAGAAGAATAATTTAGATTTCTCTCAGGCGTACTCTCTACTAAATATCTGACTGTCAACAAGTTAGAGGCTTTTTTTATTTGCAAAATAATGAATGAATTTTAGGGATAATAAAAAAATTCTG